>Ga0111148_1012_pt1 | contig 34755 bp, 44 predicted proteins | sample DeeMarSeWOR28_12_FD_80359 | JGI IMG/M metagenome (GOLD analysis project Ga0111148, IMG submission 80359) | Desulfobacterales bacterium SG8_35 | reverse complement strand
TTATGAATTGCACTACAAGTTTTTTTAGGAATCATTATTAAAATTTATTGAATAAAGTTAATTATTGAAAATGGTTTGTCAACTTAAAAACAAATATAAGGACGATCATTAAAAGCCTTTTTGCTGTTCACCAAATTCAAGGGCCCCGTAACGGTATACTACAGTCTGATTGTCCTGCCGGCAGTTGACGGCTGAGCCCTGTTTCAGGCAAAGCGGTGAAAGGAGCTCGATTGGGTCAGGGATATATTCCCACACCTGGGGAAGATATGTTGAGCGTTTGCCCTTGTACACCATGATAAATCCAGATGCGATTGTACATAGCTTGCTGTGAGGAACATCAGTAGTTATAATTGTACTATAGAGCATTCCATTACAGAAAGGGAAGAGTATGCTGTTCAAGAAAAGGAAACCCACAGATATACAGCAAGTTTACAAGGCCTCTGCCTGGCTGGGAGAAAGTGAGTTCCGGGTTTTTTGCCAGGCCTGGCAGGCATGGTACAATGAAAAACCTTCCGAGAAAAGGATTGAGCCTTATTTTGTCGATTTCCTCGGGCAGGATGCTGTGCCTTTCTGGGTCCGCAATTATGTCCGGTCCACCCTCAACAGGAAAGACCTGCTGGCGAAAGAGAAAAAACGCCTGCTTTTAGGGGCGTTAACGTACTATTTACCGCTCCTGCTTTTTTTCGTTTTGCTCATGTGGGCTCTTTTATGAGCGGGGAGAGGCTCTCATGCCTTGCCGAGTTTTGTTTTATTCAATCTCAGATAGATAACCCAGAATGTGCCAGGCACAAGGAAAATAAGGGCAAGACGCAGGGTAAGAAGGCGGGGGTCAACGCCATGGTCGAGCCCCAGGCCGGTGAAATATGTTGAGAGGCTTAAGATCAGGGTAAGCAGGGCCATTTCTGCGGCAAAGACGCGGCCGCGAAACTGGTCAGGCACTATCTGCTGCAGCAGTGTTGTGCTGAATACCCACTGAATGGAACCGCCGATATGGCCTAGCAGGACAAAGGGAACGGCCCAAAGCAGGGTTGGTGCCCGGGAGAATAATATATAGGCTCCCGATGCTATGAAGAAAGAGAAACTTATAGAGCGGTACATGTCTTTTCGCGTCTCGCCGAAATAATGCCAGGCCAATATGGGGCCTATGGCCGCTCCCAGTCCCCGCACCGAGTAAAGTACACCGCTTTTTCCTCCCTGGCCCCCGGTTGAGAATACCTGTTCTCCAAAAACCGTCAGCAGGACCAAAATACCCCCTGAAAGGGCCCAACCGCTTTTAACCAGCAAAAGGGTGGCAACTTCCTTGTGATGGAATACATATTTCAAGCCTTCTCTTAGGTCGGTGATGCCTGTGAGGTCATGCCAGGACGGTTTTTCTTTTTTCTCCGGCGGTGTATGGGGCAGATCGAGTCCGGCAAGCATGATGGCCGATACCAGGAAGGTTGCGGCATCAATAACGATAGCCGTCTCCCAGCCATAGAGGTGGGTCACAAATCCCCCCAGCGCAGCACCGAAGGCCAGCATTATTGACCAGGTTGCACCGCTGAGAGCATTGGCCAGGATGAGTTCCTCAGGGCTGCAGAGATTGGGAACCGAGGCCTTCCGTGCCGGATCGTAGAATGTCCAGATTGATTCCTGCACCAGGGCCAGGATATAAACAAGCCAGACATGTTCCGGTTTGCGTACCAGCAGGAAAGCAAGCACGATAAAGACCCGGAGCAGGTCTGAAGTGATCATGATGGTCTTGCGTGAGTAACGGTCGGCAATTACACCCGCAGCAGGGCCCAGGAAAGTTGTTGGAATAAACTTGGCGATCAGGAACCAGCTGACCGCGCCGCCGGAGCCTGTTAACTTTGTGAGTAATACAAAGATACCAATATAGTTGAACCAATTACCAAGATGGCTTATGACGCCTGCCAGCCAGAATCTCCTGAAACGGCGATTAGCAGTAAAAAGGGTTTTGTACGACTGGTAACGCCCGACAGCCAGGAAGGGTTTTGTCTGTTCTGCAGGATTTGGAACTTTGTTTGTTTTCATTATTTATTTATCTGATTCTGTCAGGTATGCAGCTTTTAAAGGTACATACTGAGATCGCTTTTGTTTGACAAGGAGATAATTGTCAGTCTTGTAAAAACACGCGGCGGACAGATATATCATAAAAGATCAATTGATAGTAAATTATCCCCTTGATGACAGCGGGACAATTTGCAATTGCATCATATTTTATTCCTTAATATTATTTTCCGGGTATATTTTTATGGTATGATTAGCATCCGGGAAAATCTTTAAATAAGGAGATCATCATGCACAGGCCTCTGGGAATAACCGTCAGCAGACATATCATGGATTTGCAGCGCATGCATCCTGAAGCCACCGGTGATTTGTCCGGGTTGTTGAGTGAGCTGATCGTGGCAGCCAAGACTATTTCCGCAGAAGTGAACATGGCAGGCCTTGCCGATGTTCTCGGAATGTCAGGGAAAACAAACATACAGGGTGAAGAAGTTCAGAAGCTGGATGAATTTTCCAATAACACCATTAAGCGAAGGATGGCCCGTTGCGGATACGTCTGTGTCATGACCTCGGAGGAGGAAGAAGGGATTATACCTGTTTCGGAAGGTTACGAGGGCAAATACACCCTCGCCTTTGATCCACTTGACGGATCTTCAAACATCGATGTCAATGTCAGCATCGGAACAATATTTTCCATTCACCGCCGCAGATCAGATGATGGGGCAGCTCCTTTCGGCAGAAGGAGAACGGATACCGGAGAAGAATGGCAACCGGGCAGGAGCAAGGCTGGCTCTGCAGAAGACCTCCTGCAGAAGGGCAAGAACCAGGTGGCGGCAGGTTACATTATCTATGGCTCCAGCACCATGCTTGTTTTTACTACAGGGGAAGGGGTTCACGGTTTTACGCTTGATCCAAGTGTAGGCGAGTTTTATCTGTCCCACCCGGAAATAAAAATACCTCATAAGAGCAAGTACTTCAGTATAAACGAAGGAAACTACAGATACTGGGATGAAAATATACGGCGCTATATTGCCTATCTGAAAGAGCAGGACAAAGAGAGCGGCAGGCCTTACAGTTCCAGGTATATTGGTTCCCTGGTGGCAGATTTTCATCGCAACCTTATTTCAGGAGGCATATTCCTTTACCCAAAGGATAACAAGAATCCGGCCAAACCCAGCGGCAAACTGAGATTGCTGTATGAAGCCGCCCCGCTTGCTTTTGTAGTTGAACAGGCAGGTGGCAGGGCAATCACCGGAGATGGCCGGGAGATAATGGAAATTGAGCCGGAGGAGCTGCACCAGAGAGTACCGCTGATTATCGGCTGCCGGTATGATATTGACGAGGCCGAAGAATTTCTGAGTGGCAAAAGGTGATCGGAAAAACAGAGAACGTTTTCTTTTTTCAGCCGCATTACCGTAAAGTTTCATTTTTCCTACACCTGGAAATGGTGCATATACAGCTCCGGCCCCCGGAGAAAATTTTTTTTTGATCGTTTGTCATTTGGGAAAGCGCGGTTCATCTTTCCCTGAACCGGATATTTGCAGCACTTAGTAATTTCATGTTCAGATTGAAACTCTTTTATCGTATTTAGTTCTTTAAAGTTTTCTTCAGCCCCTTGATCAACCGAGACTTGCTGCAGGAAAAAATATATGCGCAACATGGATCCTGAAGATATTAAAGTGGAATGGCTGCTGCAGAACGAAAAGGTCTGTATCTGCAAAGGAATCCCGCGAAAACGTTTTCTGGAAGCCATAAAAAATGGCGCTTCTTCGCTGCAGGAAGTTAACAGGATCGTGGGGTCAGGAAGCGGCGAATGCAAGGGAGAACGCTGTAGTGCCGAGATAGAAAGATTGCTTGCTTTATATAGTGGTGCAGACCCAAAACAGCTTTGAAGTCAATATTGCCACCAGCGGAGAAAGTCTTGCGGTCAGCAGCAGGGTTTCATAATGTCAGCTGGTTATGCTTACAATGCCTGCCGTGAAGTACTTTTCCAGATCCCAGGCCTTTTTCTATCTGCGAGCCGGACTATTTAGTTCTGCAGAGTAGGGCCGGAAAGTGATATACTGACGAGGGAGTATGATTTTACCTGCGGATATTTGGCAGAACACTTTTGTATCGCAGAGGAATGAGCATGACAAACCTATTAAGCCTTTTTGAGCAGAGCAGAAATTATAAGGCCGGTGATATTATTATTCATGAGGGAGAGGAGAACAGGGACCTGTATATCCTTTCAAATGGGATCCTGGTGGTCTCTGTTAAGAGTGGAGATAAGGTGATTGTGGTCAGCGAGATTACTCCACCGGAAATTTTGGGCGAGATATCTTTTTTGAACGGCAGTCCAAGAACAGCGACTGTTTCAGCCAAAACAGATGTTGAAATGTATGTTTTGAGCTACGATACAGTGCAGAAGGAGATGTCTGAGATCCCAACCTGGTTTAGAATGGTTTTATTGGCTTTTACCAACCGGATGAAATCCTGTGATGCAAAAATCAAAGAATATGACCAAAAGGTAAAAGACCTGGAAACGAAAATTGCCCAACTCCGGGAAAGCTGATTTTTGTAATCTGCCATATTTAGGGATTCTCTTGCAATATTTTTTGCGACCAAGCTTAAACTGTAGATTTACATTGAAACCTGGGGCCGCATGATCTGCTGTTTTCCTGACCGATAGTTGTATCCTTTCTTGACATTGTTTAAGTATAATGGTAAATAATGATTAGTTTTTTTATCGATCAGGGCGTCAACTAATGGTTGAGTCATGGCAATACCCTGATCGCTTAAATTGCCACGACAAACACGTGTTCATAACACATGACTCGCCGCAACCAGAAAAGGAGGAGTTTATGGGTTTCATGGACAAGCTGTTCGGCTCATCAAAAGAGTACCCCCCCCTGAATAAGGATGATCCAGCTGCGCAAAAATTAGACGCGTTGCGGCAGCCTGTGGAAAAACTTGTTTCAGAAATCAAGGATCCCGTTGAAGTGGTTCCGGGAGATGAAACAGCCTTCTTTTTCATAGGTAAGCCGCCCAAGAAATTTGGTGTTGCCTGGGTTGGGAAAGACGGCAAGATCGTAAACTTCAAAAGCCTGGTTGAAGAAAAAGGACTGTCAATTATCAGCCTCGAAAAACTAAGTGATCGCCTGAAAGCAGTTTATATCCAGCACCAGGAAGAACCCCGCTATACAACAACAATCAGCGACAAGCAAGTGGTTGTAACACCTTCAGAAACCTTAAAAAGTGACATCAGGAAGGTGATAGAAGACACGGTCAGCTGATTTTCCCGGAACACACTTGCTTTAAACCCCTTCGTTACCAAGAGGAGGGGTTTTTTGTTTGATCAATCTCCTTTACACTTTATTGGCGTTAGGCTAATTTAACAGCGAGGGTGTATTTTTCTGCAAATAAAACAAAGGGGTATGGTGAATGGCGGATAAGAAAAAGCCTGAGAAAAGGACAGCAGAGCGGCGTTTGTTCAAAACCGAGGTTACGTTTAAAACAGATGATGACGTATACTTGGCCCGGTCGGTGGATATATCAGAATACGGTGTCAGGATTATTGCAAAAAAGCCTGTTGGTGTCCGTATGCAGATTAAAGAGGATGATAAAGTGGTGCAGTATGATGCTCAACTGGTGTGGGCCCGGGTACGTGAGGACGGTACCATGGAGTATGGGTTGAAATATTAAACGTAATTTTGCATGCAAGGTTTTTGATTTTCAGGCTATTGAAGTCCTTGAGCCAAGTCCTGTTTCCGATCCTGCACCTGATCGCAGGTCTGCGCAGGTATTAGATTTCAAAAGCCAATATCGATTGGTAAGAGCAGCGTGTTATTCAATCGTTTTGTTAGGGTTTATAGATGCTGTGGGACTTTAAAGTAAGGGTTTGTGCATGGTAACGGTTTTCGGTTCCTGCTCCGCGTTAACGTCTTTTCGTTTCTGCCGCATCCTGGGTTTATCTTTTCAATGAAATGATTTTGTTGGAGTCCTTGAGTATTTGCTCCTGTTCCAGCTTGATCTTCCGTATGGAGTTCACCAACTCTTCTTCGGATATGATCTGCTTGGCGATGAGGATGTCGATCAGGGCCTGATTGACAATTATCTCAGTTCTTAAAACCTCATCGGCCGTGATAGGAGTTTGTTGATTGATCCTTTCAGCCATTGAAAAACCTCTTTTCCATATATTTTTTTCCTCGTATTTATATTCAATGCGCTTATTTTTTTAAGGTGTTATTTATGCAAGAATTACACCTGATCTTTTAATTATTTCCCTCTCAACAATAACGGGACCTTACATATTTATAGTTGGAAATATTATTTTTGGGGATGCAGATTTTCCAGAAAATTCTTCCGGATTCCTGGAATCTGGAAAGTATGGGCAGATAAAAAGCCCTTTTTGTTTGTCAGGCAAAATGCTCATGGTTCTACTTCGGCAACTGCACTCCTAGTCAGGTTGCTGTGACCGTGGAAAATAAAGAAACAAGCTGATATGGTCTCGATTCCGGCGGAAATGTTTCAGCAGAAACTGAGGCGGCAGAAAAAAGAATTCACAAGTATTGGCACCCTATTTTCATTTTTTTTTGTAATCAGGTAAAAGAATAATTATAATTGTTTGTAATAATAACGAATCTCCTCTAATCTCGGGTCTTGCCATCAGGGAGATTAAAGTCAAACTGGAGAATTATGAATGGACGACAAAAAGAAATCAGTTAAGGAAGAGGTTCGGGACACCATGGCCTGCAGCGCTTATGCCGAGGCCGGAGAACCCTGTCCCATCGATACGGACCAGGAAGAGGGCGAAAAGAAGGAAGGTTCTAAAATTTCCGTGCAGGGCACCATGGCCTGCAGTGCCTTTGCCGAGGCCGGAGAACCCTGCCCCATTGATACGGACAAGAAGAAAAAATGATTTAGCAACTGGGAAGTTTAAGATTATCTTCGGGCGGGCTGATCTCATTCAGCCTGCCTTTTTTATTGTCAACCAGAAACAGCTTTTTCGCTCTCGTTCTTCCCATGAGGTTATAGGAAAAATTTATTTGCTTGATTGTTATGCATCGTTTTTTATGATAGTATAAATCCCACAATTATCTGATGGCAGGAGAGGTGTAGTGTTTTTATTAACCTAAGACGAGGAGGTTGATATGGACAAAAAGGAGCTGAAGAAGCTGTTGGCCGGCTTAAGCATCGCAAGTCTGATTGCAGGAGCCGGGCTTTCAGTAACAGGTTGTGCCACAACATCATCGTGAACCGGGGAGAAATCCGGTGCAGGTAGCACCGAAATGGAAAAAAGTTCAACGACAGAAGAGGCTCCGGCTAAAAAACCAGCAGGAGGCAGTGGCTGAAGCGGAACCAAATAGTGCGGTCGCACTAAGAATAAAACATCGACCGGGTTTTCGGATGGATACTGCTTAGCATCCGGAGCCCGGTATTTTTTTTCAAAAGATTTTTAGCCCCATGCAGAACAAAAGGCAGGACAAATTACATCTATTCAGCGAGGCATATCCCGGGTGCAGCAGCCAGGTCGCAAAAGAAATCTGGCTGCAGCTCGTTGCCGATGCTGACTCTTTAGACTCTATTGCCGATGTATTGAGTGCAAAAGCGGCGGAGCTGCAATTACCAGGCTACCTGTCTGATCTTGCCCGCCTGGAGCTTTATGTTTTCAGCCTTCAAACAGGCAGCAGCCCTGTTCCGGAATATTCTGATACATTATCTATCAACCCAACTTTGCAGCTTTTTGAGAATAGCTGGAAACACCTTTCCTGCCAAATTGATAGGGATGTACGTGGTCCTGCTCCTGAAAATGGTGCTGAGCAAGTTATTGTCTGGCGTCACCCCATAAGCGGCAGGATCAAAGCAAAACCGGTGAGCGAAGATGATCTGCTCCCCATGAAGATGGCACTTGAGGGATTATCAGTGGAGGCAGTGGCCCGGGAGGGCGGCGTCCATGCTGCGTCAATTGAATCCGCCCTGATCAGGGCTCTGGATGATGGGATTGTTGTCGGCCCGGAACCGCTCATAAAAAGACACTACAACCCGGGGGATTATCAGGATATTGACCGGTCGTTTTTTGCGGCCAGGATTTTTGCCCTGCAGTGGCACATTACCCAGGCCTGTGATCTGCACTGCCGCCACTGCTATGACCGTAATCAGTATAAATCCCTCTCTCTGCCTCAGGAAATAGCTATCCTAGATGACCTGGCCCGGTTCTGTTCCGCCCATAATGTCCATGGACAGGTAACGTTTACCGGCGGTAATCCGCTTCTGCATCCCAATTTTGAAAAGCTGTACCTGGAAGCTGCAGACCGGGGGTTTACCATAGCCATCCTGGGAAACCCGACGACAAGGGAACAGATAGAGCGATTGAATGCCATGCAGCCGCTTGCCTTCTACCAGGTAAGCTTGGAGGGCTTGGAAAAACACAATGATTATATCCGCGGCCAGGGTCATTTCAAGAAGGTTTTGGCTTTTCTGGAACTATTGAGGGAACTCCGTGTCTTTTCCATGGTCATGCTTACCTTGACCCGCGATAACATGGATCAGGTGCTTCCGCTTGCGGCAGCCCTTCGTGACAAAACCGATCTGTTCACCTTCAACAGGCTTTCACTGGTCGGGGAAGGGGCAAACCTGGTTACAGTTGAGGCGGAGAAATTTCCTGGTTTTCTCCAGGCCTATGATGAAGCGGCTGTTTTAAACCCCTGTCTTGGCATTAAAGACAACCTGCTTAATATTCTGTACCATAAGCAGAAGCGGTCCCTGTTTGGAGGCTGCACAGGGTTCGGCTGCGGGGCGGCTTTTAATTTTATTACACTATTGGCTGACGGCTCGGTTCATGCCTGCCGGAAGTTTCCTTCGCCCCTAGGCAATATCATGGATAATTCCCTGCATGAAATATACCATTCGGAGGCTGCCGAACAATACAGGAGTGGGGCAGCGGAGTGCCGGGAGTGTTCAATTAGGCCTGTGTGCGGCGGGTGTTTGGCGGTTGCCCACAGTCATGGCCGTGATATTTTCAGGCAAAAGGACCCTTACTGCTTTATTGATGCAAAAATTGAATTCTCTGAATCATCATGAGCAGGCAATTGCGCTTTAAGGAGTTTGTGCAGAATGTCCTGGGGTGCACATGTCCTGACAAAGTTTTTGAGCAGATAGACGACAGGCGCGTTGTCCATTCGAATTCTCCGCATCACAGAAGCATCACCATCGGAGGACGGCTGCTTGTCTATATCTGGAACGTCAGGGGAGCAGATTCACTTAAAGAAGATCTTCCTGTCATGCTGGAGGCGGGCAAAAAGGAAAGAGATGAACGGGGGTTAAGCCGTTTCAGGGCTGTCCTGGCAGTTGAGAATTCACCGCACGATATAGAAGCCCAAGCACGATCATTTTTCACACGGTATGCAGGCAAAGATGACCGCATACACCTGCATGTGGTTCCCGCTGCTGATATCAAGGGTTTATAATATTCAATCCTTGAAGTTCTCAGCCATCCGCTTGACAACAATCCCTTTAATGCAGAAATTCTAAATAAGAAGAGCACGGAGGGGAAAAAGTGTATAAACCCAACCCGGGCTCGAGGGAATAAAAAATACAAGACGGCAGGGGGTGACGATCATGGAAAAACAAGAGTATGACCCCGCCGACACCGATTGTGTAGTCAGTGCCGCGAATTATTTGGAAGTAAGCGAGTTTGCCGTGTTCATGGATGCCTATACCGCGTGGTATGGCAAGGAAGCCTCGGAAAAACAGGTGGAAAAGATTTTTGTGCAGTACCTGCAGGAGAACAAGGTGCCCTTTTGGGTGCGCAACTATGCCAGGAGTCGTGTGCACGAAGAATCCATTACAAGCCAGGCGCATGAGGATTCACGCATAGCGAACAATTTTCTTTACCTTGCTTCAATTATAGCTGAATATGTGCTGTTGGGCTGTTATCTGGTAATGCGCTAAACCTGTGAATTTCCCAGGTTAGATTGTTCCCAGCACCCAGGCGCGCCACTTATCCAGGCTGCGTCGTTCCAGGAATGGAGGGGGCCGGGATGGCAGCGCTGCCAGGAGCTGTTCTTCACCACCGGGCATAAAACCGGATAGGATATGCAGCCTGGCGTGCCAGAATGACGGTCTTTGAAAAAGCGCAGCAAGCAGTTCATGATGCAGGTTGGCAATAATGACATCCGCCGCTGCTGCAGGAAGTTCCTCTCTGAGATCCATCTGTTTGACCTGGAGAACGTTCTCCACTTTGTTGTATGCTGCATTCTGCCTTGTTACCTCGCAGGCCAGAGGGTTATGATCGACGGCCATTACTGCTGCTGCCCCCAGTTTGGCCGCGCCAATGCCAAGCAGACCGGTACCGCAACCCAGATCCAGAGCGCAAAACCCTTTCGGCAGTTTTGTGTGATAGCTGACAAGGGTTTCCAGGCAAAGACGGGTGGAAGGATGAAAGCCGTTGCCGAACACGACGCTGGGATCGATCCTGATATCGGCTTCCGCCAGGTTCCAGATCGGAGCGACCTTCAAAGGGCCGACCGTGAAAGGGGCAACCTCCCGGCCCATTTCCCAGTCATCGTAGTCAAGGTCTGCCTGGTAGAAAAGGCGGCAGGAGTTTTGCCGGCAAAGTTCTGCCAGCAGGTCATCTTTGGGAGCATGAAAGATTAAAATGGTTTTGCCGTCTTCTTCCCAGACGCCGATGAGATCGGGATCATCAAGTACCGGCAACCCCGAGCCTTCGACATGATACGTATATATCCTGGAATATTGTGTATAGGGAGGTTTGAGCATAATAACGCTTCAGCTTTCCGGTAATATGTTTTAATTATATTGAACTGTCAAAGTGTCTTTAGGCAAAGGCTGATTGTATTACATAACTCCAGCAGGTAAAGAAAATTCCGGGAAAAAATGATGGAAAATTACAAACTGGTGCTGCCTGAACATCTTAATCATTACGGTTATCTTTTCGGCGGCCATCTCCTGAAGTGGGTTGACGAGGTTGGCTGGATTGCAGCCAGTCTTGATTATCCGGGCTGCAACTTTGTCACCATCGGCATGGACAAAGTGGAGTTCAAGAAAAGCGTGCGCCAGGGAGCGCTGCTCCGGTTTGAAGCAAAGCAGACCAGGGAAGGCAATACTTCTGTGCAGTACGAAGTAGCTGTGTACCGCCATGATATAAGAAAAGGCGATGAAGAACCCATGTTTACCACCAAGACGACTTTTGTCTGCCTTGATAACCAGGGGAAAAAGTGCAGCATTTGCAAGTTGTCCCAGTAAATATCAGGTACAATCCATTCACCGGTTTAATGTGGGGCCGGATGCCTGCAGCCGCGGCCGTTCATGCCCAAGATCCGGCTCCCCGCAATGCTTGAGGATCCAGTGCCTGGCTTTATCACGAAGGCTGAGGGCGGAGGTCCAGGTATCCTGTTCTTGCCCGGGAGGAGGACTTTCAGGGTATATGGGGCTGCCGATCGTCACGGATATTGAGCCATGACGTGGGAACCACGAACCGGCCCGCAGTATCGAACGGGTTCCCCTGATGACAATCGGCACCACCGGGATTCCCACCCGGGCAGCAGTCTCAAAGGCCCCCATCCTGAAAGGCAGCAGGCCGGGCATGCGCATGAATGTGCCCTCCGGAAAGAAAAAGAGCGAACGTCCGGCCCAGCCTTTTTCAGAAAGCACTTTGGCGTCTTCCAATCCTTTTTGCTGATCAAAACGCTCAACAAACAGGGTGCCTATGCGCTTGAGGAGAATGTGGATAAGGGTTTTGGCTTTCAGCTCAGCCTTGGCAATGAAGCTGAAGGGACGGTCGAGAACCCTGGTGAGCACATAGGCGTCAAGGTAACTTGCATGATTGGACACAAAGGTGGAAGGCGTGGATGCAGGCGGCAGATTGTCGAGGCCGCGCACTATGATTTTTGTTCCGGTGAGCCCGGCTAGAATTTTTACGGCAAAGCGCATCACGGTCCATCTGGGTTTTTCCGCTGGCAGTGTTAAGACCAGAATTCCTACAACTGGGGCGAGTAGACAGTACAGCACCCAACACCATGAGGCATAGAGAGTTGCATTAACATGCCGGACGCTGCTGCGAAATCTGGGCCGCAACCCTTTCAGGGTGAAGCGGGCAAGCTGCAGCCATACTGCCTGCTGCGGTTTGCCGATCAGTCCGCGTTCGTAAATGTCCCTGCTGGCGTTGCGCCTGATCTTGCCGCTGGAAGTTTTTAAAACCGTATTGGGAGGCGCCAGAACCACCTCGTCGGGCGGGCCTCCGACCAGGTCTGTTGCAATGGTGTTAATTGTTGACCGTATTTTTTCCAGGTCCTGCTCGTCTTTTTTCCTGGTTTCAGCGAGGACGATCAAGCGTTCAGTCCCGCTGTCTGAAGACATGGAACCGAAAACCGCAACATTGCCGTCACGAATTCCTTCAATCTTGCCGATTGCCTCTTCCATTTCCACCGGGTAAATATTGCGTCCGGCCCTGATAATAATATCCTTTGAGCGTCCTGTTATATAGACACCGCCTTCAGCCATATAGGCCTTATCCCCTGAGTCGAGCCACTCGCCGTGGAAAAGCTCTTTCGTCTTGTCCGGGTTTTTGAAATACCCTGTCGTTGTCGAAGGGCCGCAAAACTGCAGGCTTCCTTCCATGCGTTCCGGGAGTTCTCTGTCTGTTGCATCTGTGATTCTGATCTGGTGACCCGGGAGCGGCTCTCCGCAACAGACGAACTCCAGGGCGCCGGCATCAGATGCGGCCACCGGGATCGCTTCCCCTGATTCCATGAATGTGTCACGTTTTATTCTGTCAATTTTTACGACGCTCCCGGGCTTGGGAAAGGCAAGACCAACGGATGATTCTGCCAAGCCATAGACAGGCAGCATGGATTCCGCCTTGAAGCCGTAGGCGGCAAAGCGTTCAATAAATCGTCTGAGGCTGACCGGGTTGACAGCTTCGGCACCGTTACAGGCGATTCTCCATGAACTCAGATCAAGTCCTTCAATTTCTTTATCATCAATGCGGCGCAGGCAGAGTTCATAGGCAAAATTCGGGGCAGCAGAAAGTGTGCCCCCGTACTTGTGAATTGCCCAGAGCCAGCGCTGCGGTTTAGCAATAAAGGCAAGGGGCGACATAATAATGAGATGACAGGCAAAGTGAAGACTGCCCAGCCATGCCCCGATCAACCCCATATCATGGTAGAGGGGAAGCCAGCTTACAAAAACGTCCTCAGAGGTTACACCGAGCACCTTTGCCATGGTCCTGATATTGGCTAAAAGGTTTGCGTGCGTCAGTACCACACCTTTGGGCATGCCTGTGCTGCCTGACGTATATTGCACAAAGGCGATGTTCTCTCTGGTGAGGACGGGTTTTCTGAAATCAGGTAAAGCTCCGGCTCCGGCCTGGAGTACTTCGGGCAAAGTTACAACATGCCGGAGATTGACAACCTGGGTGAGCATGAACTTGGCAAAGCGCTTGGCCTCATCCATGGTGACCATGATCCTGGCAAGACAATTATTCGCTATGGCACTGTGGCGAAGGAGATGCTCTTCAATCTGTTTGAGTCGGCCGGGAGGATAAACCGGTACAGGAATGCCGCCTGCCAGAAGAACACCGAAAAAGGTGAAAAAATATTCACGCCCCGTAGGCAGCATGATAAGAACAGATTCGCCGGGCGCCAGTCCGAGATGCTGGAGCCCGGAGGCAACCAGTTCCGCTTCATTCCATAACTCAAGATAGGTGATGACATCATCTTTGTCGTCGTCACTGTAAAAGCGGATATGGGGCCGGTCCGGATGGTTTTTTGCGTGCCACTCAAGAACTTCGACCAGGGTTTCCGCCATGAGGGGCGTTTCTTCAACCTCATCGAGCTTGACGGCGGCAATTTCCCGGGCTACTGTTTCGCGTTTTTCAGCTCCGGAGCTTAAAACTGCCCGCAGCAGATCACGAACAGTATCAACTGTTACGAGTAGCTGCTCTGAAAGTGTTATGTGGAAAGATTTTTCAATCCGGGCCAGAAGCTCCACCTGGGCAAGGCTGTCCAGGCCGAGGTCCCGGTCAAGGGAACTGTCCAGAACCGGCGTGAAGGATTCTTTCTGACCGGGATGAATTTCAGCCAGCAGGCCCCTGACAATTTCAAGCAGCCGGGCGGCGGTTTCGGAAGTCCTATCGGAAATAATTTCGTCTTGTTGGTTTTCCAATGTTTTGTCCAGCTATTTTACAGGGAAGTCATTTTTTTGAGCAAAATTACCGCAAGGGTCCCTGGTTAAACCTGATCTGAAGAATTTGCCGAGATCTTGGAAAAAAGACCAACAGAGATGTCCATAATATATTGAATGACCCCGGCATTCAATATATTATATCAAAAAATGGATGGGTTCATCCGGAAGTTCAACCGGTTGCGGTTTTTCAGCTGCTGCCTGCAGCTTGAATTCTGCAATAACAGGGAGGTGGTCGCTTGCCAGTCTAGTAATACCCATCCAGCACCGTTTTCTTTTTATCAATTCCATAGGGCCGCGGTAGAAGATCTTGTCAAGGCCGCCGGTGGGTGAGAAAGAGGGGTAGGTCAGGTAAGGATTGTGGTAGCCGCTGCTGTGGTTGCTGGCGCATTGGAAGTTTAAGATGTCGGTAAAGATGGGAGCCAGCAGGGTCCGCCAGTCATTTAAATCGCCCCCGACCAGGCAGGGGGCATTAGGAGTCAGTGTCTGGAATTCCTCGGAGTGGATAAGAAGCCCGACCTGGCGTACCCTTTCCTGGGAAGAAAGACCGAGGTGCAGGTTAAATACATCAATCTTCTGGGAAAAATCTATGGAGTTGTTGATCTCGATGGTGGAGTGCAGGCAGCCCCTGGCTTTGCGCTTGCCGACGGTTAGGTTGATGTTCCGTGAACGTGTGATGGGGAATTTGCTTAACGTGGCATTGCCGTATTTGCCCCTGAAGAGTTTGACATTAAGGCCGGTGGCATAATAAGGGTAGCCGGCAGCCTCAGCCATTTCTTTGGCCAGGTCAAGGTTTCTTGAACGGGGCACCCCGACATCGACTTCCTGCAAAAGAACTATGTCAGCCTGGTGATGATTGATAACCCTGGCGATTCTTTCAGGCCTGAAAAGCCGGTCAACACCGATGGCCCGATGCATATTGTAGGAAAGAACCCTGATGAGCATGGTAATGGTCTGCGTTAATATACCACAACGTTTTTTGCTTCCAGGTATCCGTCAACCAAAGTGGGTCCTGAGACTATCTCGATTCCGTCCAGCAGGTCTTCGGCCGCAATATTCCGGGCCCTTATGCAGGGCTCACAGGCATAAAGCTTGCCGCCCTCTTCCTTGAAAATTTCCATGAGTTGCTGCAAAGGGGGAAAGCCCGCTGCATGAATGTGCCTGGCATAATCTTTCTTCCCCAGAAAAACACCTGTTGACTGTAAAATTATAATAGCCTCGGCATCCATTGCCAGGGCTGAATTTCCAAGGGCAAAGGGAATGGTGGCCTTGTCCTGTTTTTCATCGGCACAGGTTACGACGAAGATCAGTTTATCTGCCATGGGAAAACTCCTGGTAAAAGGTTCGGGAAATTTGTTATTTCTAAGCGTACCATAAGTACCCTTGACGGAGTGTCAAGTAACAATATCTTACAATTTTACCAGGTGTTATGCAGCGAATAAACACCTAAATTAAGCGTATCCTTCTTTTTTTTCTAATCTCCTGCGGCGATGATCTCCAGGGCGGGCTCAGGCTGGGCAGCAAGTGTGGTCCTGAAGAATTTAAGTGTACGGAACGAATAAAAAGGTGTGAACCCGGAAATTTTTTGTGCACTGCAATAATTGTGCATATATTTATCCGCAGACAAAATATATCAGAGAGTGCAATAATCTGGCACAATATGGTAAAAAGGAAGTAATCAAGCGTCCAAACCGAAAAGTTCCTGTCACATACTTAATACGATTAAGGTGGAATATGATGAATACCGTTATGAAAACTGCAAAGTATTTAGCCGCAGCTATAACTGTTTTTGTGTTTATGGCAGCCTGCAGCGGCACGGCTGAGGTAGGGGAGGCTCCGCCGGATGCTGTCTGCAGTTCTATCATTGATGCAAAGTGTGTAAAATGTCATTACAAGACGCGAATCTGCGATGCACTTGGCACAAAGAGTGCCGGCAAGTGGGACAGGACAATTAAATTCATGATGAAGCAGGGGGCCCAGTTGACTGATGATGAGCAGAGCAAGGTGCTCGCCTGCCTGGTTTCCATGCCCAGGGGCTCGGATGTTGTCTGCAAATAGGACTCTGAGTCTATTCGGAGTATCAGGCAGCAAAGAGGTGCGGAAAACAGGGATTGGCAGCTTATAACTTTTCTTTTTTGCACAGGAGGAATAAATGGGGACAGGAATGGTTGTATTGCTCATATTTTTAGCCGTCATAGTATTTGGCATCTTATTTTTTGTCGCAATCTACAATAAGCTGATCCAGCTCAAGAACCGCTTCAAGAATGCTTTTGCCCAGATAGATGTCCAGCTCAAGCGCCGTTATGACCTGATTCCAAACCTGGTCGAAACTGCGAAAGGGTATATGAAACATGAGCGTGAGGTCCTGGAGGCAGTTATCAAGGCCAGAAACCAGGCTTCAAGCGCCATGGAAAAGGCTTCAGCAGATCCGGGGAACAGTGAGGCTATCCAGGGATTGGTCGGGGCAGAGAGTGCCTTGACCGGAACACTTGGGCGCCTTTTTGCCCTGGTTGAGGCATATCCGGATTTAAAGGCCAATCAGAACATGATGCAACTCAGCGAGGAACTGACCGCCACGGAAAACAAGGTGTCCTTTGCCCGGCAGGCATTCAACGATGCTGTCATGGCATACAATACTGCACGGGAGATCTTTCCCAACAATATCGTCGCCAATATGTTTGCTTTCAAAGAGGCGCAGCTTTTTGAAGTCAAGGTTGAGGCGGAAAAAGAGGCTCCGCAGGTTTCATTTTAATCTGCCTGCAGGCTGTTTCCTTACCCATGGATTTTTTTGCCAGTCAAGATGCGGCGCGCAGGAAAACCAGCCTGCTGGTTTTATATTTCGGGCTGGCAGTCTTTTTTATCATTATCGCCATCTATCTGGCGCTGACGTTTATCCTCCTCTCTCAACAAAGCCGGACCGGCCAATTTGACCCAAGCCGGTTCTGGAATCCGGACCTGCTTGTTGCAGTGGTGAGTGGTACTCTTATTGTTGTCCTCAGCGGCTCTCTCTATAAAATTGCCGTACTTCGGTCAGGAGGGGCGCGCGTGGCGGAAATGCTGGGCGGAAAGCTGATCCCAGCCGGCAGCAGGGATTTTTTTGAAAAAAGGCTGTTAAACATTGTCGAGGAAATGGCCATTGCGTCAGGTGTCCCGGTCCCACCTGTCTACCTTATGGAAAAGGAAAAAGGCATCAACGCCTTTGCTGCTGGATTCACCCCTGATGATGCTGTGATCGGCATTACCAGGGGGGCACTGGAAACTCTGAACCGGGAAGAGCTTCAAGGGGTTGTGGCCCATGAGTTCAGCCATATTTTAAACGGAGACATGTGGCTTGATCTCAAGCTTGTCGGATTTCTGCACGGGCTTCTGCTCATTGCCCTGATAGGCAGATCGATCCTGCGGGGTTCCAGCCGAAGCCGCGACAGTAAGAACAGCGGAGGGGCTGTTCTTTTCGGCCTGGTCCTGTTGATCCTTGGCTATATCGGCGTCCTATTCGGCAAGCTTATCAAAAGCGGTGTGGCACGACAGCGGGAATATCTGGCAGATGCATCAGCTGTGCAGTTTACCCGTAATCCTCAGGGCCTGGCAGGTGCACTTAAGAAAATAGGCGGCCTGGCCTCAGGTTCCCTGATAGAGAATAATAAGGCCGAAGAAATTAGCCATATGTTTTTCAGCAACGGCCTCAAGGCCAGTTGGCTGGGTGTGTTTTCAACCCATCCCCCCCTGGTTGAGCGAATTATACGGCTCGATCCGGCTTTTAACGGCATCTTTCCAAAGGTGATCCCGGAACAGGTGAGCGCGGCCAAAGCAGAAAGAACCGAAGTAAAAGAGAAGCAGCCCGCGGAAAAGATTCCCAAAGGTGCAGCAGTCATTGCCCTGACGCTCCTGGCAGCTGATCCTAAAAATATTACCAGAGAAATAGGCACTCCGGTGCGTGAACACATTGAGTCTGCCCGCAGGATGCTTGATTCACTGCCGCAGCAGGTCCGCGAAGCGGCAAGTGACCCGTTCGGCGCCCGTGCGGTAATTTACTGCCTTTTGCTGGATAAGGACAGTGATGTACGTGGGCGCCAGAAGGAGCACCTCAGATCCTCTGCTGATAAATCTGTATTCGAGGCCACCGAGAAAATTCTTCCCTACATGCTGACCCTGGAGGAAGAGTCCCGCCTGCCCCTCATGGATCTGGCCATGCCATCCCTTCGTTCCATGTCCCTGGAGCAGTTCAGGAGATTTGAAGACAATATCGACAGCATGGTACGGATTGACGAGAGGATCAGTTTGTTTGAGTTTATCCTGAAGCATGTGGTTGTCAGGCGTTTGGAGAGAAATTTTGTGACACCGCAGCGCTCCTTTACGGTAGTTGATTCCGTCCGGGAAGCGGTGCAAGAAATTTCCTGTATCCTGTCACTGCTGGCAAACATCGGGCATGATGATGACAGAGCGGTGCAAGCTTTTGCAGGCGCTGCGGCAATTTTTGAGCAAGAGGGCGTGAAATTGCAGTATCTGACGAAAAAGGAATGCAAAGGAATTAAGCTTGAAGATATCTTAGACCGCCTGGCCGAGCTCAGCCCGAAGGTAACACAGGCACTGATTACAGCCGCCTTCCAGTGCCTTGTCCATGACAACCGGATAACCATGAAAGAAGCTGAATTCTTCCGGCTGCTGGTCTATGCGCTGGACACCCCCCTGCCTCCCTGGATAAAGATCTGAACCAGTCTGTAATTGCGTTGCGACCTTAATAGTCATGATGTAGACCTGCAAAACAGGTTTGTCCTGCGCTCTCATGAAGATATTGAAAATTCTGCTGCTTCATCAGGGAGGTGGCACATGTCTTGCATTATTATAAGGCAAGAAAGCAGGGTTGGGTCTGACTTTTAAGAAGGTAAAAGTCTATTTCATAATACAAGAAATCATCCATACACTGATGCTGTTATGAAAAACGACAGAATAGATGAACTCGGAAAAAACCGTTACGCACAAGTAAAAATAGCTGATGTATGCAACAGGACCGTAATAGGTGCTTTTGTGCTATGGATCATGTGGATCTCAACTTCTCTGCTTATACGTTTTATGCAGTAACGTTCGCAGTGACTTAACGTGTTAACCTGACATCAGGTTTTCATACTCCCCCTCCGTCCCCGCAGGTGGCTCCCCCCGTCACCTGCGGTTTTTTTTACTGTCCTTCTTGCAAAAAAATGCAGGGATGTACTATGTTTTTTGTACACTATTGTCTGACGGCAGTTGGTTTTATGTATAAAAGAACCAGTACAGGAGGGAGAAGGAAATGGAGAAAAAATGTGCATCATTCTGGAGTATCGGCCTGGCATTACTGCTGGTATTTATTGCCAGCAGCCAGGCTTTGGCAGACGAGGTAATCTTGACGAACGGTGACAGGTTGACCGGAAAGATTGTTGAAATCAGGGATGGAGTCCTGACCCTTGAAACGGGTTATTCCGAGCCTGTAAAACTGAAATTTGAAGCGGTGCAGCAGATGAGCAGTTCAGAGCCGGTGGAGCTTCATTTGACCGGTGGCGAGATCATTAAGGGAATAATTTCTGCAAACGCAGGACGGCAGGTTGCGGTTGAAGCAGGACCAGGCCGGGAGGCTTTGGTGGTGGGACTTGACAGCATAACGGCTCTTAATCCGCCACCGAAGAAACCTGCTGCCTGGAAGGGCAATATCACCCTGGGCGGAAACTGGCAGGACGGCAATACTGAGACCATGAATATTTCTGCCGGGGCCCTGGCAGTCCGCAGAACGGAAAATGACCGTTTTCTGATAAATTTCCTTTACAACAAGGCAGAAGATGATGGACGGCGCACGGCTGAAAACACCTACGGCCAGCTGAAGTATGATTATTTCTTGAGTTCGAAATGGTATCTGTATCTAAATGTCGATATGCTTTCCGATGACTTCAAGGACATAAATTTCCGCACCTCGGTTGGACCAGGTGTCGGGTACCAAGTATGGGAGGAGGAGGACAGGTCACTGGGGCTGGAGGCAGGTGTCTCATACACTTCTGAGGACCGGGACCTGGGAGAAGACACTGACTGGCTGTCAGCAAGGATGGGGGTTAATTTTCTCTACAGGTTATTTGACAGAGTCCTCTTCACGGACCAGTTTGTCATCTACCCGAACCTTGATGATACAGGCGAATACACCCTGCGCAACGAGGCTGCCCTCGTTACTGACATCGGGGCGAGCTGGGCCTTCAGGCTGAGTAATATCTGGGAGCGCAATTCCAATCCCGGCCCGGAGTTGGATAAAGATGATTTTACCTGGATCCTTGGACTGCAGTATTCCTTCTAATGCAAAAGCCCACCCCTTTTGCAGGAAAAGGGGCGGGCTTATAATTGTCGGCAGTAAAATCCTACTTTTTTTCCTGCTCTTTTTTTTCAACAACACAATAAATGCCGCCCTCCTTCAGGCCCGGCGTGAAGCAGCTGTTGCAGGAAATACAGCGGGCCGGGGATCTGTCGCCTGCCTGCCAGCGTTTTGCCAGACCGGGTTCACGGATAAAAGGGCGAGCCATGGAAACGTAATCTGCAGCTTCCCGGACAGTATTTTCTGCGACCTCAAAGCTTCTGAATCCGCCCACGACCATGATGGGACAGGCGACCGCAGTGCGGATCTGTTTGGCAAGAGCAAGGTTGTAGGCTTCTTTTTCCGGGGAGTTTATTTTCATCCTGGCGGGACTCCGGTCACCTGATGCAGGGGTGCCGCCGCTTACTTCTATACTGTCGATACCTGCATTGTCGAGAGCCTTTGCCGCAAAGAGAGCATCTTCGGGGCTCAGGCCGCCGGCAAGGTTGTCCGCGCCGTTGAGCTTGACCATAACCGGAAAATCGGGTCCTACAGCTGAACGGACAGCCTGATAAACTTCCAGGAGAAAGCGGCACCTGTTTTCAATTGAACCGCCATATTCGTCCTGCCGCTGGTTGGCCAGTGGAGAGAGGAACTGGTTGATCAGATAGCCATGGGCCCCATGAAGTTGGACCGCGTCAAAGCCCCAGTCCTTGGCGCGGCGGGCCCCCTCACCAAAAGCTCCAATTACCCTGCTGATATCCTCACCGGTCATTGCAGCCGGTAATTCCGGATACTGGTCAATTTTCACTGCAGAGGGGGCAAGAGGCTGCCGGCCTGCGTTGCCGCTGTCAGTCTGGCCGCCTGCATGGACCAGCTGGATGCATATTGTGCCGCCCTCATTATGGACCGTCCCGGTCATGACTTTCATGATATCAGCAAAATCGTCTGTATGAATCCCCATCTTGCCTGGCAATTGCTTGCCTTCAGGACTTACAAAAGTGTACCCGGTTATGATGAGTCCCACTCCGCCGCGGGCCAGATCACGATACAGGGAAATGAGTTTAGGAAGGGGCCTGCCGTCAGTGGTGCACATCCCTTCCCAGGTTGCCGAGCGGACAAGGCGGTTTTGCAAGGGCATGCCGTTAATCGTTGTCTGGTCAAATAAAGTGTTCATTGCTTCCTCCGCAAATGTGATGAAAAAGAATATCCTGCTGAAAAAAGAATTTTTTTGCAGTGTACCTGAAAGATGGGTGCCGGGTCAAATACCTATGAGATGTTGATCGGCATATGTTGACAGATGAAGAGACCGAAGGGAAGCGGAAGCAACTATAATGACAATTTTTGTCACAATAAGGAACAGGGCATGACAAAAAAATGTCATGCCCTGTTCCGGAGTGCGGGGAAAAGGCAGATGGTTCAGGAATGCAAGATTTCTACATGTATTAATATAGCTTCTGATAGAGATGTATCAAAAGCGTGGTTGATACCCAGATAAAGCTGATAGCTCCAATACCAAGAAGTGCACCAAATAAAATTTCTGATATGGTCATAGCCGATTCATAATTCTTCGTGTTTCCCTTGTTCTGAGACATCGGACAATCCTCCCTGTGATATTTCAGGCCGCATTTCCGGGCCTGGTAGTGGTCCTTGGTAAATAATCGGCTGAACTTTGCTCAGCTTAACAGTTTTGGCTACGCCAGCTCGCACTATTAAACTTGCAAGCCTCATGCCTGAAGTGCCACAATGTAGAAAGTATTCTGCTGTTTCCTTCTTAAGCATGAGGAGAAAAAAACGCTTCGTCCGGTTTGTGCCTCTTAGCCCGCGACATGGAGAATATAGCTGCAACCTTAGGCGTATAATTATAATTTAATGAAATCCTAAATGAGGCCGAAGCGATGTTATTCCGGCTCCCCGGGATATAATCTCTTGCAAAGAACCGCTATTGGGTATACCTAAGAAAAGAAAAAAAGATCAACAAGGAGGGTAGTGCGAAATGTCTGAAACGATTTTTACAAAAATAATCAACAAGGAGATTCCAGCAGATATTGTTTATGAGGATGAGCTCTGCCTTGCTTTCAGGGATATCAATCCGCAAGCCCCGGTCCATATTCTCATTATTCCCAAAAAGGCTCTGCCGAAATTAAATGATGCGGAGGCAGCCGACCAGGGACTCATGGGACATCTTATGCTAGCGGCATACAAGGTTGCTGACATGGAAGGGGTTGCTGATGCCTTTCGGCTGGTGTTGAACAACGGCGCCGGAGCAGGTCAGGAAATCTTTCACATGCATTTTCATCTCCTGGCCGGACGTCCGTTTTCCTGGCCGCCGGGGTAGAGATTCATTTTCCAGCAGGATTTCCAGCAGCTTTGAGCGCTGCGTCATGCTGTTGGAGTGTGTCATTTATGAGGCAGACGGCATCTTCACCGGCCTCAATGAAGCGGATGCCCATGCCGCGCTTCACCACATTCTCAGCCGGTAGGTGCATATTGGACCAGGTGACTTCAGCCCGTAGCTGCAGGGGAGTCCTGTCCGGTATATGAATAGTGATCTGAAATTTTTCACCTATTGCCAGCTCAGTGGCACTTGTGATGAAGGCGCTGCCGTGCGTTACATTTACAATAGTGGCTTCGGCGGGTTTCCCTGCCGCTGTTTCCAGGGTGGCAGGCCAATGCGGTTCTGCCCGATGGGGAAGGGAAATTTCTTCAGGGTCCAGGAGTTCCCGCTCAAAAGTAAGGGGAATAATTTTATCCTTCTTTCTCGGTCTGAAAAAATAGACTGCGAAGAAAATCAAAAAAAAGCCGACAATAAATACAAGCGTTACCACGAGCCAGGCCATTTGCATATTGGAGACACCAAGGTTAATTTTTTAATACCATAACGAATAAACCTGCCTTAGTATAATAACCACAGTGGCACTGTTTGATAAGTAATTAATTGATGATGTCCGCTTTCAGGGGCAAAGCGATAATTTAAATCGAGAGGAGAGCTATGGGCTTGACAGAACAACTCGCTGATTTAAGGCAGCAGCTGGGCCGGGAAATTCCCCGTGAGACCCTGGCGCAGATCGGTCAATTTGTCCAGGGCCTGGTTCAGTCAGGTATCGAGAAAACAGCCTGTCAGACTGGTGACAAAGTGCCGTCTTTTATTCTGCCCAATCTTTCCGGGAAGATGGTTGCCGCGGGAGAGATATTGGCCAGAGGGCCGATGGTCTTGAGTTTCTACCGGGGAGTCTGGTGACCGTTCTGTAATCTTGAGCTGCGGTCCTTGCAGCGTTCATTGGCGGAGATAAAATCCCTGGGTGCTGAACTGGTGGCCATATCACCCCAACTGCCGGATAATTCCCTGTCCACAGCCGAAAAACTTGCCCTGGAATTTGAGGTGCTGAGTGATGTCGGCAACAAGACGGCGAGGGATTTCGGGCTTGTCTTTAAGCTTTCAGACACGATGCAGGAAATCTACAGGAATTTCGGCATTGATCTGCCAACAGCAAACGGCGATGAAAGTTTTGAACTGCCCATTCCGGCAACATATGTGGTTGCCCAAAACGGTATAATTGCGTTTGCCTTTATTGATGCCGATTATACCAATCGTCTTGATCCGGAGACTATTGTTGCTGAGCTGCAAAAATTGTAAGTACGTTTGCAGCATGACATGTTGAGGGTGTGACCATGAAACTGCTGCTTTTTTATGCCCACTCTTTTTCCTATAAGACTGCGGCAAAAAGCCTGCCCGCGGTTCCTGATGTAAAGAAACGGGAAAGCGTTGCCGATGCTGCGGTTATTTTCTTTCATGTAGAGGCGGAAGACGTGGAAAAAAGAAGCAAGGTTGTGCAGAAGTTTGTTAAGAACGTGAAGTGGCTGTGCGGTAAGTTTTCTACCAGGAGTGTGGTGCTGCACTCCTTCAATCACCTGTCCGGAAGCAAGGCGGAGCCGGGGTTTTCCAAGGAGCTTTTGTGTGGTGCTGCACTCCTTCAATCACCTGTCCGGAAGCAAGGCGGAGCCGGGGTTTTCCAAGGAGCTTTTGGATGAAGTGGTCGAACGGTTGGAAAGAACGGATTTTCAGGTAATGGTGACACCGTTCGGGTATTTTAATGAGTTCAAAATTCATGTTGCCGGGGATTCCCTTGCCAAGGTCTTTAAGGAATTCTGATTTTTTTGCGGGCTTAAAGTTATTTGCTGCGTGAATATGCTGAAAGCGAACATAAAAAAGACATCCGGGCAGCCGGCCAGGCCAAAAAATGTTTTGTCCTTACACCCTGTAATTGCTGGCGATGCCTTTTATTGGGATCGCGGTGTCTGGGATAAAGATCTGTTCAATACAATACAGGATGCCGCTGCTGTAATACTGCCGCAGACTGTGGCTAAAGAACTTTACTGCCTGTGCACTAAAATGTGCCAAAATGTCTTCCCCAATTATGATCTGCGCTTCCAGTGGGAGGGCAAAATCGGCGACACCCTGGCTTTCTGGACCTATGGTGTCAGGCACCCGCACACCCTGGTCTTTCCAAAGGTGGAAACCCTGCTTGGCGATCATCCCGATGTGGACCACCGGGTTCCTGAATTGCCCGCCTATCCCTTTGTCCTGAAGGGAGCCCGGGGAGGAGAGGGAAGACAGGTCTGGCTTATTGAAAATGAAGCAGAGCTTGGCGTAAAACTGCAGACCCTGCTGCAGTTCGAATTGCAGGGCGGCAGCGGTTTTGTCATACAGGAGTATATGGCGGCCCTGGAAAGAGACCTGAGGGTGGTGGTAATCGGTGACCAGGTTTTCAGCTATTGGCGCACGGCACAGGGTTTTCTGCACAATGTTGCCCGCGGAGGTGCGATAGATGCTGAATCAGACCAGGATCTGCAGGAAACGGGCAGAGAGAAGGTCAGGCAGTTCTGCCGGAGATCGGGCATAAACCTGGCAGCCTTTGACCTGGTTTTTCCTGCCGGAGAAGTTGATCCGGTTTTTCTGGAGATAAATTATACTTTCGGACGGACCGGGCTTGGCGGTTCGGAAAAATTCTATACCCTGCTGCGGGCCGCAGTGGACAGTTGGCTGCAGACTGTACTTTGAGGAAGGGTGAATTTGCCGGTAAAATTTAACTAATCCCTTGAATCAGCTAAACTGATGATTCAAGTTTTGCTCTATACGGATAAGTAAAGGGAGAGTCGTGAAAATATTACTCAATGATCTCCAGATTCCTTTATATTCATTTTTGCTTGCCCAAAAACGAATCAAAAAGGGCAGCCAATCACTTGGTTTCGCGCTGCGAAACTTCCCTCCGCTCCTCGAAACGACCGGGAGTTTGAAAACTCGCTACGCTCAGACAGGTCAAACTCCTGTTTCGGTAGTTTCTGTGGTGCTCGGCTGCGTGAAATGGCAAAAACTGAAACGTTATATACTCCATATATTGTTTGAAGACCCTTATAAGGTCAGAATTAAGGCACCCCTTTTAGGGGTGGTTGTCAACTTTTTAAAAATGGTGCGATCATGAAGGTGCGATTTGGTGAGATTCCCGCGGAGGGGCTGCGCTATGAAATAAAGGATGAATCCTGGTTCCCGGACCATGAACTGCAGCGGACCGGGCCTGTGCTTGCTATCATTGATCTGAAGCGCAACGGGGAGGACAGAGTACTGCTGGCCGGCGAGATAAAAACAACAATTGCATTTGACTGCGACCGCTGCCTGGAAAACTATACCATGGAACTTGACAGCAGTTTCAGGATTGACCTGGAATACACAGCCGGCAACAGAATCGATACGGCAGAGCACGAGATAAGTCCTTCGGAAATGGACATGATCTACCTGCAGGAACCGGTGATAGATATATTTGAGATATTGAGCCAGCAGGTCTTTCTCATGATCCCTGAAAAACATCTGTGCCGTGAGTCATGCAGAGGCTTATGTTCCAGGTGCGGCGCCAATCTCAACGAGGAAACCTGTGACTGCAAACAGGAGCTTACATCCTCGCCCTTTGCCATTCTGAAGAAAAAATAGCTTCTGGTGCTGCATTATGCCGGCGTGATTGAGTTTTCAAGCTTAGCGTGCACTAAAGTTATTTTGGCAGAGCATGAGATCATAAAGCAGCCCGGGGCCCCAAGACATGGATCAACCCCGATTTCTGTTTTTTTGCTGCTCTTCGAAAAAAGAACTCCGTGTCAAAAAATGATACATGGAGTCAGGTCCACGTTTTTATTATAATGAAATCAAGCAAATACAGGAGAGAACATGGAAGGCAAAATTGTTGTTATAATCAGCACTTCTGATGCAGAAAAGGCACGTACCGGAACAATGTACGCCATAAATGCTTTAAAACACGGCTGGATGGAAGAAGTTAAAATCTTCTTTTTCGGACCAGCACAGGATTTACTTTTAGAGGACGCTATACTGCAGAATTACATGGAAGAATATAAATCCATGGAAGAAACAGCTGTAGCATGCAAATACATTTCAGACAGGGATAAAAAAAGCGCGCAAATAAGTGAGCTTGGCATACAAGTTGAGTACGTCGGCAAAATGATCTCAGATTATATTATTGCGGGCTATGTACCAATGGTATGGTGACGCATAACCCGTCAATGAATTGGATAAACCATCATGTTGCTATCGCCAATCCCCATGGCACCACTGAAATAGGCTCAAAAACAAGTTTCTATTTTGCAGGAAATGTGAACCTGCAGGCGACCCTTTAAGAGCCTACAATGTGGCGCATTAAAGCTTGACTTTCCCTCTATATCTATTTAATTCATAAAATTATTTTTCTTAAAAATCTCTGGCTGGAATAGAAAGCCTAGTGATCTCAAAGAGATGGGTGGACACTCGGTAGCATCAATATTTGAGTGTTTAGCTGTTCCACTTTCTTTAAGCAATTGTGAGGGAAACAGAGTTGAATGAGACTAAATCTTCCTCGCTTTTGAAATAGCTATATCGCCTTATCAAATGGCCCCAGGGGAGGGCCCCTACTGATGGAGAAATAGCATGGGACATATTACTAACCCTGAACAGGAATATCGCCTCCTACAACAGCGCTTGGCCCAAAAAGTCCAGGCCGCCCCGGATTCACCGACCCTTACAAAAATCCTCACCCTGCTGTTTTCTCCTGAAGATGCTGAATTGGCCAGGCAGCTTCCTCACAGCTTCACTTCCCTGGAAAGCCTTTCAAGCAGTCTTAAAATGCCAGAGGATGAGCTCAACGGCAAATTGACAGAAATGGCCCAAAGGGGCATTGTCTTTGACATTGAACACAACGGCAAACGCTACTTCACCCTACCGCCCGTTGTGATAGGCTTCTTTGAGTTTACCTTTATGCGCACCCGGCCGGAGGCGCCCATGAAAGAGCTTGCCCACCTTTTTGAGGAGTATTTCAATGAGAACGATGGCAAGTTTTTCCGTACCCACTTGGAAGGCCAGACCCAGCTTTTCCGTTCCTTGGTGAGAGAAGAGGCCCTGCCGGAAAATACAACTGAAATTCTAGACTGGGAAAGGGCAACCCAGATTATTTCCTCATCTTCTGCCTTTTCAGTAGGGATTTGTCAATGCCAGCATACAGCAGAACACCATGGCAGAGCCTGCGACAAGCCCAGGGAGGTGTGCTTAACCTTCAACCATGTTGCAGAAAGCCTGAGTCGTAACGGGCATGCACGATCCATCTCCAAAAAAGAGGCTATGGATATCCTGCTTAAAAGCAAAGAGGCAGGTCTTGCCCAAACTGGTGATAACGTTCAGCGCAAAGTTGGTTTTATCTGCAATTGCTGCGGATGCTGTTGTCACTTGATGCGAGCCATGAAAACCTTTGACATTCATCCTGGTATTATTACTTCCAACTGGATTATGGACGTTGACATCTCCAAATGCAAGGGCTGCGGAGAATGCGCCAAGGCATGCCCGATAGATGCGATTAATATAGAAAAAATACATGAAGGGGATAAAAAGAAGATGTGGGCGGTAGGCAATGAGGAAGTTTGCCTGGGATGCGGCGTCTGTAGCACTGTCTGCAAGACAGGAGCCTCCACCATGAAATCACGCCCGCAAAGGGTGCTGGTGCCGGAAACTGTTTTTGACCAGCGAATTGCCATGGCCCTGGAAAGGGGCAAATTGTCCGATCTCCTCTTTGACAACCCGGAGAGAATGAGTCAGCGAGCCCTAAGCAAGTTCGTCAGCATCCTGGAAAGAACTGCGCCCTTTAAAGCGGCCATGGCTAGAGAGTCCCTCAAGTCCTCATTCCTGGATGCTCTTGTCAAGGGAGCCAGGAAAAAGGCAGGAGATTTGGCCAGCACGCTAACCTGATTGGACATTAAAAAAATGTTGTGATATTTGCACTGTGAACAGCATTTTTAAATAAGTCCCTATCTAACCTTGCAAAATGGATTGATCTCATAGTTATGATGTCCATTCCACATGGCAACGCAGAATTTCTGCTGAAAAAGTTTATATTATGGCAAGAAACCTTCATTTTTTAGTTGATCAACAAAGAGTATTATTCTAAGTCACCTGTAATATAAACTAGTGCCATACAATCACTCATGCTTGTCGCCACATTAAATTATAACCAACCGCAATTAACTGATAACCTAGTTGAGCAGCTTAAAAGAGATAATAATTTCGGGCAGCATGAAATTATGGTTCTTGATAATGGCTCTACAAAGAAAAAAGCAAAATACACAACACACTTCCTCCCCAAAAATATTTTCTTCGGAGGAGGGTTAAATATAGTTCTGCGGTACTTTCTCGAAACAGACCACAAATTCTTTGTGCTATTCAACAATGACTTAATTTTCCATGGCCCCAGGCTGATTGAGAATATGATTAGCGAAATGGGAAAAAATGACTTAGCTCTTTATTCCCCGTCAATCATAAACGCAGGCGTGAAACAGTGTGTTTGGCAACAGATGTGGAACTGGGGGACACGCAGTGTAAGGGAGGTGCCTTTTATTGATTTCATGTGTCCTGTATTCAGAAGAGATTTAGCTGGAATTATTGGACAATTCCCAAGAGAGTTATTTTTAGGATGGGGACCTGATCTTTATGCAGGCATCATTGCTGACAAACATGACCTTAAAGTAGGTGTAAGTGACAATATCACATTATTACATCTATTCAGCCAAACCTTCAGGACAGGTGCTATAGAAATTAAAGAAAGTGATTTCAATCAACAGGCGGATAAGAATATGCATCAATATTTCTATAACTCGGAATATAAAGATAAGTTTATAGAGTTTTACCAGAAAGGTAGGGAATACAGCATTTAAATCACTTTCATAAACATCTTGATCTTGAGCTTTGAAAATAATCTCCCAGCCATATAAAGATTTTTATTTATGCGGGGGCGGGTTTGTGTGCATAAATGGCTTTTGCAGACGGCTTTTACCCCCCAAAAAAGGCTTAAAAAGGGCGAGTCATTCTTTAATGAACACTTGAGATTATCATTATCAGTATGTGAGTAGCCAATGTGTAAATACCGAGTTTTAATATCTCCTATCCCTCTTAACTAGTACACCACCCCAAGAAGTTACTATTACCTCTGCACACCTTAACCGGTAATTATCTTTCCAAAAGTCAACATGTCGGCAAGAAATCTGGACTTTTGGAAAATGCTAATAATATCTAATTATTAGTCAAAGTTAATTCTAAAGCCGCCGGTAATAATACCTACCGGAATTATCATAATATCAACCCCTATTTTTTTCCAGGAAATGCCAAAAGTGCCGCCTGCTGCAAAGCTAATTCCGCCAATATTAGGCAGGTCGTCCTCATATCCGTAAAGTGGGCCAAATTTATAGCCAATATCAAGACGCGTATCATCAGCAATTTTGCGAGAATATACTTCTCTCGCTAGACCGAAAAACCAGGCTCGGTCATCATGGCTGTTCATAAAGGTGCCTAAGGCTAACCCACAATATTGAATGCCAAATAAATTATTCTGTTCGTTACTGCCTCCACCACTTAAAAATTCACTGGATCCTTTTAAATGGACACTCCACATTCCCAACAGAAGTGCATCTCTTGATTTTTTTCCCCAAATTGTTCGCCACATATTTGAATTGGTTTTTTCATTTTGTTTTTCATTTCTGTCTATGGTTGCATTATTAATTGAAACAGAATTTGGCGAAGGTGTTTTCTCCTGGCAAAAGGCTGTCTTTACAAGAGAGAACATTGAAAGCATGCAAAATAGAAACAAAAAAAATTTCAAGTTTATATTTTGCATTTGATGAGTAATTTTTTTAAAAAAATAAATTAATGATGAAATTAAAGCTGCTACCCCAATAATAAAATTTAACAAAAATATCTTTAAGGTTTCAATAATTTATGCCAAAGTCGTTGAAAAAGTAAAGAATGCTGCTGATATGTTTGACAGTGTCAAGTGGAAAAGATTTATCCATAGCCCCCACATTTATGGGATATATAAATATTTTCAATTTTAGGCAGAAGGACCGTTTCAATAGCTGCTATCTTATTGCAAGTCGTGAATGATTCTTAAAGTGTCAAAGTGGCTGGTGGATATTTTGACTTAATACTCCTGCAACAACTGTTAAATCTGGAACCCCTTCGAATTAATCTGAAATCCCGACCTTTTCTGATACCGGGCGGCTTTTCCCCGGTTTTGTTTTCTGCGTTTTTTCCCTGTGGGATTTTTTGTGCAGGTGAACATCAAAGAATATTTTCAATATGACCAGGATGAGCATGAGCGGCAGGGGGGAGTTGAGTTTCATGACAAATATGCCGCCAGCCAGAATGGCAATATGCATGACAATGATCCTCTGGTACGGCTGATGCATCAGTTCTTTCAGGCTGCTTGTTTTATATTCGGCGCCAATAATATAATTTTCCACAAACGAAACGCCGTGGCTTATGGTCAGGCCGATTACGGCCCAGATCATCTCCGGCGGCCTGCTTTTCCAGATACTGGCAATGACGGAGAGGAGAAGCTGGATAAAGATCAGGGGTCCCCACCATTCATTGCCGGTGTCCAGCGGAGATGAGCCGCTGCCGATCTTGAAAAAGAGAGTAAGGAATAATCCGTGCACCGCGCAGAACCCTCCGTAATGCACACAGAAAAAAGGAATAACGAATAGTTTTCCGAGATTATTTGCGGCCTGGTCCGTTTTCAGGATTGCCAATTTTAAGATGTTATAGAAGCCGGCAATAAGGTTTTCAATCCAGTAGAGAAGGACAATAAACCTGACATCCCAGCCAAAAAAGAAAATACCGATAAATGGAATGAGATTTGCCCCGATGAGGGCAGCAAGCGATAGGGGGTCTTTCTGTTTTTGTGGGAACATCATTTGCCGCTAACAGTATCACTTGAAAACCTGGCAATCAATTAATTTTACAAAATCTTCTGTGACGGATTCAGGATCAGGTTACAAGGGCAATGACAACCGGCAGGCTGACGGTTGATATCCCGGTCTGCACGGCGAGGATGGAAGACATGAGCCTGGTGTCGCCGCCCAGCTGTTTTGCCAGGATATAGGACAGGGGTGAACCGGGCAGCGCGGCAAAAAGCACAGCCACGGCGGTTGAAAGCTTGTCGACGCCCAGGAGGGTGCAGCTCAGCCACATGAGAAGCGGCATAAGAATAAGTTTCAGGAGACAGGCGTAGATAATCTCAGGGCCTGCCTTTTTAATGGAGCTGATCTGCAGGGAGGCTCCTACCGCAAGCAGACCCAGCGGCAGTGAACCCCGGCCGAGGATGGTTGTCAGGTTTTCAACCATGGCCGGGAGCTCCAGCCCGAGAAGGTTGAATGCCATGCCGGCAAGACAGGCGAGAATAAGAGGATTTTTGATCACTGTGGTAAAAATCCAGTACCAGCCCCCTTTCTGGCCGCCGTAACGGACGAGCACCATGACGCAGAGAATATTAACAACCGGAATCATGACCGTGATAAACACTGCGGCAATGTATAGACCCTCGTCTCCGAAGAGAGTGAAGGCGGCGGCAAAGCCTATATAGGAGGTAAAGCGCAGCGATCCCTGGAAAACAGAGGTAAAGGCCGCATCGTTTTTTGTCAGACGGGGACGGAGAAGCAGAAGAAGGCCGCTCATGAAAAAAAGGGCCCCAAGGATTGCCCAGACCATTGATGCTACGCTGAAAAACTCCCAGGAGGCCCCGGCGCTGCTGGAAAACAGAAGGGCAGGGTAGAGAAAATAATACACCATGCGTTCTGTGCCAGGCCAGAAATCATCACCCGGAAACCCGCTTTTTTTAAAGGCGTAGCCGCAGATGATTATAAGAAAAACAGGGAGGAGAGAAGTAAGAATGGAAGGAGTGCCCACCATTAATCCTCATCTGAGAAGATCGCGGCTTTTAAGAATTCCCTGTTCAGACGGGCAATGTTGCGGATGGAAATACCCTTGGGGCATGCTGCTTCGCATTCGCGTTCATTGGAGCAGTTGCCGAAGCCCAGTTCATCCATTTTCCTGACCATGTCAAGAGCCCTTCTGGCACGTTCAGGATGTCCCTGGGGCAGGAGTGAAAGGTGGGAGACCTTGGCGGCGACAAAGAGCATGGCGGAGGCATTGGGGCAGGCTGCCACACAGGCGCCGCAGCCGATGCAGGCGGCGGCATCCATGGCTTCCTCGGCCTTTTTCTGGGGAACAGGTATGGCGTTGGCATCTGGGGCGCCGCCGGTGTTTACAGAAACAAAGCCGCCTGCAGTGATCATTTTGTCCAGGCCGCTCCTGTCGGTTACCAGGTCCTTTTCTATTCTAAAGGCTTTGGCCCTGAATGGTTCGATCACCAGGGTGTCGCCGTCTTTAAAATGACGCATATGCAATTGGCACAGGGTGGTTTCCTTTTCAGGGCCGTGGGGGTGACCGTTGACCACGGCCCCGCACATGCCGCAGATGCCCTCGCGACAGTCATGGTCAAAGGCAACGGGTTCCTTCCCTTCATTTGTCAACCGTTCGTTGAGAACATCAAGCATCTCCAGAAAGGACATGTCAGTGGAAATGGGGCCGCTGGCATAGGTCTCAAGCCGGCCTGGTGCATCAGGCCCCTTCTGCCGCCAGATCTTCAGGGTCAGATGTATTTCGCTCACTTGTAACTCCTCTGTGATGGCTGTACATTTTCAAAGGCCAGGGGCTCCTTGTGAAATTCCGGACTCTTGTCATCCCCGGTATATTCCCAAACTGAGACATGCGCATAGTTTTCATCGTCGCGCTTAGCTTCATTTTCTTCAGTCTGGCTCTCTTCCCGGAAATGACAGCCGCAGGATTCCTTTCTGGAGAGGGCATCAATAACCATCAACTCGGCAAATTCAAGGAAATCGGCAACCCTGCCGGCACGTTCCAGTGACTGGTTGAGTTCCCGGCCGCTGCCGGGAATGATGACGTTCTGCCAGAATTCTTCCCTGATGGCTGGGATTCTGGCCAAAGCCTTCTGCAGCCCTTCCTCGTTTCTTGCCATGCCGCAGGCATCCCACATCAGGAGACCAAGCTCCCGGTGGATTTCATCAACGGTTTTCTTGCCCTTAATGGCCAGCATTCTCTTAATTTTTTCTCCAGCTTCATCAGCAGTCTGCTTGAAGGCCGGGGCAGCGGCATCCTGTGGACTTGAGGAAATGGTGGCCAGATAATTGCCGATGGTATAGGGGATGACAAAGTAGCCGTCTGCAAGCCCCTGCATAAGGGCGCTTGCTCCGAGCCTGTTGGCGCCGTGGTCTGAGAAGTTGGCCTCGCCGAGAACGAATAACCCCGGTATGGTGGACATCAGGTTGTAATCCACCCAGAGGCCGCCCATGGTGTAATGCACGGCCGGAAAGATCATCATGGGTTCATGCATGGGATTGGCAGCGGTGATCTTTTCATACATGTGAAAGAGATTGCCGTATTTCCGGGTGATGACCCCGGCGCCGTCCCGGTTGATCGCCTCGCTGAAGTCGAGATAGACTGCCAGTCCTGTTGAGCCGACGCCCTTGCCCTGGTCGCACTGCTCCTTGGCATTTCGTGATGCCACGTCACGCGGCACCAGGTTGCCGAAACTGGGGTACTTGTTTTCCAGGTAATAATCCCGTTCGTTTTCCGGGATTTCTGCCGGGGGCCTTGTATCGCCAGGATTTTTTGGAACCCAGACCCGGCCGTCGTTGCGCAGGCTTTCGCTCATCAGGGTGAGCTTCGACTGATAGGTGCCATGCACGGGGATACACGTGGGATGGATCTGCACAAAACAGGGATTGGCAAAATAGGCGCCTCTCTTGTAAGCGCGCCAGGCTGCCGTTACATTGGAGGCCATGGCATTGGTGGAGAGGAAATAGACATTGCCATAGCCACCGGT
>Ga0111148_1004_pt1 | contig 37628 bp, 36 predicted proteins | sample DeeMarSeWOR28_12_FD_80359 | JGI IMG/M metagenome (GOLD analysis project Ga0111148, IMG submission 80359) | Desulfobacterales bacterium SG8_35 | reverse complement strand
CATACTCTCCGTACGGCAGCCAACGCTCATCCACTGCAGCGGTTTTCAGGGTAAAGGGGTGTTCAAGGGCTTCGACCCTTATGGCATCAACCGGGCAGACTGCTTCACAGTGGCCGCAGCCCATTGAATATGTGCCGGTCACCACTGCCTTGCCATCCTGCATGGAGATTGTCCCGGCCGGACAGACTTCAACGCAGAGTCCGCAGCCTACACAGGAATCCGGATCTATGCTCGTAGTAACTGAATTCTGCATTTATCAGGAGCGAAACCGTTCAGGTGTAATGGATCAAAACAAGAGCAGGCCGGTATTTTTATCGCGGAACGGCAATTCAGGCGAACCCTTCAAACTCTTTCAGGATGACAACACGCTTGATATGCTTCATAATATTTTCTTTCAGCGGGGAGGAAAGCGGGCTTAAAAACTGCACGCCCATACCTATTTCTCCAACATTATCCGACCAGTTAACCCAGACAACAACTGCCATGACCTCTGCATGGTAATATTCTTCAACAGGAAAGATTAGTTTAAGTCTGCTCCCCGGCTCCGGCGGATCGGGCGTACAGAGAAACATGCCGCCAAGAGATATGTTCTTGCTGAATGAAAGGACATAGTCTCCATCATGAATATAATCAACCTGAAAATCTACAGGTGCACGCTCTTCTGACCTGCGGTTGTCTACAGACATATCTTTTTCCAAATTACCCCCTGGATATTACCTGAAATAAGGCATCCTGTTCATAGCTTCAGCTTTACAGGCCAGCTTTCAGGAAAAACTTACTATACGCTAAAATCATTCCATGGGCCAGCAGAGACTTCAAAAACATGCATTCCCGTCTCCCTTGTACCCGCTGTAAACCTTTCATAACAGAGAATTTTATTCTAGTCCCGAATTAAACTACAGTCATGTCAGAAAATTGCCATATAATTTATATATCATCATATTTCGTTTTCAGGATCAATTTTTTTATTAAGCTTTTTTAATTTGATTAATTTGATTAAAGTACACATATATCCAGAAAATACATATAAAACCGGGTGGACATACTGTACTTCCTATTACTTCTTCAGCCGGAGTCTTGCCATGCACAAACCGTTACACAGGATCAACCGGTTCCTGGCACTGATTGTACTTCTTCTTGCCATTCCGTTCTCTTCATGCAGCACAATCAACGCAGTACCGCCTGAGGTCAATCTGATGCGGGTTGAGGTCCAGGATGTAACATTGAGCCATGTTAATCTGCTGGCTGATCTCAGGGTCTTTAATCCCAATGCGGAAGCCCTTACCATCCAGGGAGTTGATTACACCCTACACCTTGAAAGCATCAGGGTGTTTTCCGGGAAAAGCAACCTGAGCCAAACAATAGCACCCCAGGAATACGGCCATCTGACTTTGCGTCTTGCCAGCGCTTATTGGGATATAATCCAGCTCTTCAACAAGCTGCCCAATAAATCCGATGTAGCGTTCTCCATGCAGGGATCGATCCTGGTAGGAAGAAATCGTCTTTTTGCCCACCGTTTTGCTTTTGATAAACAGGGCATCATTCCGTTGCAAAAAACCACACCGTAAGTCTCCAACTGTCAATCTATGTTAACTTAACGTTAGCCTGTTAACAAATTAACACTTTTTTTTATTAACACGCGATCCATCAGTACAGTATTCTTCTTTAAAAAGAAGAGATGCAGATTACTTTCTTATTAACGCCTCTTCGCCAATATATTTTTTTCTCTCAGAATATCAGCTAGTTATAGAATTCAAAAAGAAACTTTTTCAGCTTCTTTCTTCCTTGCAGTTTTTTTTAATCCCTGCAGGCAATCCGTACAGGATGAATTGGCACGTCTTTTGCTCTGTTAACCGCAGCCATTCTTTCAAGGTCGTCTTGTACTGTTAAATTTTAATGTGAGGAGGAAAAAATGATAACCAGAAACAAAACATCCCTGCTCCTGGCAGCTCTTGTTGCAGCCACTTTCTGCACTGCCGGGGTTTCAGAGGCCGGTAAACCGTCCGTGGGCGGTCCGTGCCAAAAATGCCATACAGCGCAACCGGATGCAGTCCGCGGCAATCTCGGCAAAGTTTCCCCGGACTTCAGCACCCTGCAGGTCAGCGTCGGCAATCTGGTCTGGATCGTTAAGTACGATGCCAAAACCAGCGTTGTTGACGGCGATAAAACATCAGGTGCGGATGCTATTAAAGATCTTCCAAAGGGCAAAGAGATCCTCGTCAGTTACTCAGGTGGCGAGGCAAAACCTCTGGCAACTGAAATAGCCGTCAAACAACCCTACAAAGTTCCGGAAGAACAAAAGATCACAAATGCTGATGTAGTGAAACTTGTCGCCATGGGACCCGAAAAAGGGGCATATACTCTTATCGATGCCAGGCCGACAGGTGCTTTCCTCTCCGGTCATATTCCTACTGCGATCTCACTTCCCTTTGACAGTTTTGAAGAGAATTGCTCAACGATCCTGCCCCAGGATAAAGACAGGCTGCTCGTCTTTTACTGCGGAGGCCCTACCTGAACCATGAGCCCCTTCTCTGCCCGTGAGGCGGAAAAACTCGGTTACACCAATATCAGGGTTCTCTCTTCAGGTCTTCCAGGCTGGAAAAAGGCCAGTGGCCTTGTAGTCCTGCCAAAGAACGGTCTCAAAAAGATGATTCACGAGGATGAGTCATATGTCCTCATCGACCTGCGCTCCAAAAAAGCCGCAACTGCAGGCCATATCAAGGATGCGGTCTCGGTCCCTGAAGTAGGGCTGGCAGCTGCAAAGGATAAATTCCCCCAGGATAAATCAGCCCCTATCATTCTGTATAATGATGATCAGGCTTCCATGGAATCCTTTGGTCTGGTCCGCGGTTGGGGCTACAAGAATGCCTCAGTTCTGGACGGCGGCGCCAAGGGTTGGGACGGCATGTTCTTCCCCGGTGAACCTGCAAGCGAGATTGTCTATGTCAAGAAGCTCAAGCCAGGCCAGATAACGGTTGAAGAATTCAAGCAGATAGCGACCACCAAGCCTTCCGACAAGGTCATCCTTGATGTCCGTGACAGCGGTGCTGAGGGAACTATTCCCGGGGCTATCAACATACCGCAGGGCCAGCTGGCCGCAAATCTGGGAGAGCTTCCCAAGGATAAAGAGTATATTATTCACTGCAACACAGGCATCATGGCGGGCATGGCTCTAAAAACCCTGCAGGATAGCGGTTATCAGGCGAGGTATCTTGATGCTGTCGTCCAGGTCAGCCCTGACGGCTCATTTGATGTCTCGGAAAAATAACAAATCAACTGAATAATACTTTGCCTCCCCTCGAATGCGGGTCGTTGATCTCCGGATCTCCGGCCCGCATTTTTTATAGCTCTCAGTATTCAGCGATCAGCGGTCAGCAAAAAATTACCTAAACCGGCAGGGCATAATCTACGTGGAAAGCTGATTGCTGAAAGCTGAAAGTCTAAAACGCAACAAAACTTCAGGCACTCGTAACTTCATCCAATACTCCAACACTGCAATCCCTAGTCAGCCCCAATAATCGTACAAACCACCTCACGCTCGGAGCGGGGGCCGTCAAATTCACAGAGAAAGATGTTCTGCCAGCGGGAAAGGCCGAGCCTGGAGTCTATGATGGGAATTGATTCGGAGGGTCCAACCAGGCCTGCCTTCAAATGGGAATCGCCATTTCCGTCCTGTCGGTCATGCAGCCAGACACCCTTTGGTATAAGCTTGCGCAAGAGGTTCACCACATCAGTCTGCACGCTCTCATCCCAGTTCTCCTGGATCATCAGGGCTGCTGTCGCCCCCTGGACATAAAGCACCGCCAGGCCGTTTTCAATCCCGGATCGTGCCACTGCTTCCTGGACCTGGGCGGTGATATCCACCAGCTCTTCACGCCTTGAAGTTGTTACACGAAAATTTTCACGCATTATCTGTTCCTAATTTTTTAAAAAATAGTAAGTTTAATGGGTTTCATTCTGCTTCTCCTATCATTATTCTTTTATCGTATAACAACACGAAAATTTTAATTAAGGTTGTGAACCCGTTCTGTGCCGCTGAGCATCGCAGCTGTTGACGGAATAAGACGCTGGACCTGTCTGAGCCGCCGCAGGCGGTGAGTTTTCAGCGTCCCGTCAACAGCAAGAAGCACAAGGGAGTCCGAAGGACCGGTACAGTCGGGTGCCCTTTTCTTGCTCCTTCTTTTGTCAGCATACAAAACTGCTGACGATTGACAGGGCAAGCAAAAGAAGGAGATATTATAAATAAAAAGGATCGTTTTTTATATACGTTCATTTTGTTTGCCCAAAACGAACCAAAAGGGCAGCCGGTCACTTGACCCGCTGTAGCGGGCTACCCTGCGCTGCTCGCCAAGAATGGGCGACATCGGAAAGTCGCTGGCGCTCCGCCGAGTCGCTTTTCCTTTCTTGGCTGTGCTGCTCAGCTGCGTGAACGGCTCTCAAACATTAAGGTCTTCCACCCTGAAATGTTTTATTATTTCCCAATTTATTCCACAGCTTTGCGCATCCTCTGCAGGGCTTCCTGCAAAAGCGAACGGTGGCAGCCAAAATTCAGGCGCACAAAACCCGGAAAGCCGAATTCGGTCCCCTCTGACAGGCCGACACCAAATTTTTCAAAAAACCGGCCGGGAAAATTTCCGTCGATCCTGCGTCCGTCTATCCAGGCAAGATATGTTGCCTCCACGTGTTTCATGGAAAGACCTGTCAAGGAGCCTATCTCTTTTTCCACAAGCAGGCTGTTGCCCCTGAGGTATTCCAACAAGGCGGCAAGCCAATCCCAGCCCTCACGATATGCTGCCTCAGCTGCGGTGAAGCCCAAAATGTTCACTTCAGGGACTATGCCGGACATGGCCTGCAGAAATTTATTCCGCAGCTGCCTGTTGCCGATGACGGCAAATGAGCAGCCCAAGCCAGGGATGTTGAAGGTTTTACTGGGCGCCATCAAGGTAATAGTGCGGTCAGCAGCCTCCCGGCCTATGGATGCGGTGGGAACATGTGTTTTATCGGCATCCAGGATGAGATCACAGTGGATCTCATCGGAACAGATAATGATATCATGCCTGACGCAGAACGAAACAAGCATAAGGAGTTCCTGCCGGCTGTATACCCGGCCAGCTGGATTGTGGGGATTACAGAATAACAGCAGCCTGGTTTTGGGCGTTATGCTTTTTTCCAGCTCGTCAAAATCTATTATCCATTTGTCGCTTTCAGCCACAAGAGGAACAGTGACAAGCTCCCGGCAGGAGTTTTTGGGTGCAGTCAAAAAAGGAGGATAGATGGGTACCAGGGTCATGACCTCATCATGTTCGGCTCCGACCGATCTGCAGGCTACATTAAGGCCGCAGACAAGGCCGGGCAGCCAGACAAGGTGATCAGGTTCAACCTGCCAGCTGTATCGCCTGGCCAGCACTTCACAAACCAGTTCAGTCAGTGCTTTGGGAGCGGCACCATAGCCGAAAATCCCGTGTTTTATCCTCCTTTCCAGCGCCCGGATGACAGCAGGGGGCGATCTGAAATCCATATCCGCAACCCACAGGGGAATGATATCCCTGCCTCCATATTTTTCCCACTTGAGGCTTGCGGTAGCATGCCGGTCAACCGGTCTATCAAAATCAAAATCGTGCATGGCAAACTATCCGGTGTTTTTTTCAAACTCCCATCTTTCTCTCACCCGGCCAGCATGGTCTTCCAGTCAAGCTTCCTGAAGGTGCGGGCCAGCATATGATCATCATCCACTTCATCATAGTAAAGCGCGGCAAAAATCTTTCTGGCTACGGGCGTAACTTTTTCAGGAGGTGTCACCGTGTCCTCTCTGCCGATAATCATCCAGGCTGAAACGTTTACCTGCTGCAGCCTATAGCCCGAGAATTCAGGAAAATTGAGAGCCGGCGCCAGGAGCACGATCCGGTCTACGGCAGTGCTGTTCTCCATTGCAAAGATCGTGGCCATCAAGCCTCCAAAGCTTGAACCGATGAGCTTGATATTCTTCTGCCCTGCGAGAATATAATGTAAAGATGCCATACGTTCGGAAAGGCTGCCCCGAAAATCCGGGATCTCCATTTCAGGATAGAGGCCTCGCAAAAAAACAGCCTTGGCACCCTTGCTGCTGCTCTCCAGTCCATGTAGAAAAATTTTCATCTTACCGTACTCCAGGGAGATACGCTGTTAACAACTATTATCCTTAAATTGTTAACAGGAGCAAAGCCATGATGCAATCTGAAACAATCCCCCGGATAATTCTCCCGGGCGGATAAGGGGGAGTATGTTTTCCATTACCAAACAACTTGTAATCACAGGTGATAAGAATTTCTGTCACAATACGCTGAAAAACAATAAAATCACTTGCTTACTGAAGCTAATAACGCTATCTTAACGAGATGCGCTTTTTTACGCGCGCCATTATTTTTGGGCTGGACAGTAATTTAAGAACTATTGAGATATTAATTACTACTTGACTATGATCCTGCTGTTCCGGGGATAAAAGCCCTTCTCTTCCTACTCTATGGATTATCTTAACAGTATCCAGTGCAAGAAAGAACCTTTTGCCGCTCAAATCGGCGAGGATTTTTTTCTCGGTCAGCCCGTACGTGACTCCCTTGAAAGGCTTGTCCATTCCATCCGTCTCGGGGCAGGGCTCCATATTGTAACCGGGGAAGCCGGCACGGGGAAAACCACCCTTGTACGTCATTTGGCGGACAAATTCAGGAGCGAAAAAAACACACTCGTTCTCACCGCAGACAATCCGCAGTTCAGCAATCTGCAGCAATTCCTCACATTTCTTGCAGGAGCATTCAAAGCCAGCACACCGCCGCCGGGTACGGACAACAAAAAGCAGCAGGAAGAATTCAACACTTTTTTTCTGCAACAGTGCGAGCAGGATAAAAAAAACGTTCTCTTACTCATCGACAACGGTCACACACTCCCTGACTTCTGTCTCCATGCCCTTGCGGGACTCTATGACTACCATGCTGACTGCCGCCGCCTGCTGCAGACCGTTATCTGCGGCGAAGCCCCTGTGCAGAAAAAGATCACATCCATTAAAACCCTGAACAGCAAGGTTGTTTTCAGTATCAGCCTTAAAGCTTTCAGTTTCAAAGAGACCAAGGAATTCATCAGCTTTCATCTTAAACAGGCAGCAGCAAATCCCGATTCACCACCAGCACTCTTCAGTGCTGCATCCCAATGGGCAATTTACCGCCTGACCCAGGGTCTCCCGCAGCAAATACTTGATCTCTGTCATTTCATAGTGCTAACACTCGTTATTGAGAACCGTAAACGGGCTGACTGGTTCATGACCCTGCGTTGCGCCAACCTGCTTATTCCCAGACGCGCAAAAAAACTGCAGCTCATCCGGATCGGCTCCCTCTCAAGCCTCATTGTTCTCATGCTGGTTTTCGGATTATGGTCAAAGCAGATACAGGACCTCGCAGCACCTGGGTTGCGTCAGCCTGCCAAGCCCACTGTCGCCCGAAAGGCGCCTCCACCCGCATCATCCATAAAACAAGAGGCTGGAGTGCCGCCGCCTGGCGAAAAGAAGCGGGCTGCCGAGACACCTCCTGAGAAGGTTGCTGCCATAGTTGAAGAAGAAGCTGCCCCGGAAGCAGCCCCGGTTGAACCGGCGGCGCAGGCGCCTGAACCTGAACCGGCAGAGGATATTGCTGCCATCATAACTCCTGCTATAAAAGAAAAACGTGATGTTCTGCCCGGTGACACCTTTCTGGTCATGATACAGAAGGTATATGGGCCCGGGCACCTGAAACCGCATTTTATCGAACAGGTTATTGCAGCAAACCCGCACTTGAAGAATCCGGACAACCTTGCCGTTGGCGACGAAGTTTTTTTCCCTGTCCTCACTGCCGGTGCAGAAAAAACCGTCGCAGCTGCACAAAAATCAGAATCCCTGGTTGCCAAGAAACTGGATCGGAATCTGCAGCCTGTTGATTCTCCTGGTCTTATAGGCAAGCTTTCCGTGCAGCCCGGCGATACCCTGGGCGCTCTAATCCGTGGTGTATACGGACCATTCAGTTTTAATCCCGACTATACTTCCAAGGTTCTGGCGGCAAATACACATTTAAAGAATCCTGACAGCCTTGAAATCGGAGAGACAATATACTTCCCTGATCTGCCGATAATACCTGAGATCGGGTTGCCGGCCAAACCGACGTATGTTGCCAGCCGGGGAGATATTCCTGAATTCCTGGGAGAGATCATTGCCATTGAAAATGAGACCTTCAGCGATATGATTCGCAGAATATACGGGCCATACAGCTTCAATGACGAGAATGTGAAAAAGATATTGGCTGTCAATCCGGGCCTCAAAGATCCCAACCTGCTGTCAGTCGGCCAGAAAATACGTTTTCCGACCATACTCGTTGCCCTTACTCCTGAAGCAGCAAATCTCTGGTGGGTGAAATTAATCACTCATGACAATCTGCAAAGCGCCTACCGCTTCCTGCGTATTTACAGCGAATGGACGGAGCCGATGCTGATCATTCCGTCAAAGAGCAGTACAGGACAGGTCCTTTTTAATATTCTGCTGCACAGTTACTTTACAGATGAAAAATCAGCCCTAGCAGCCATAAATGAATTGCCCGCATCAATTGCAGCTGATGCCGGAGCCCTACACGGCTTAGACCCTAATACCTTTTATTATTGGACAAAACAGAAAAACCCGGAAACACAATGATTCAAAACAGCGGTAACAATACATGGCAATAATGCTCCTGACCATCATATTCTTTGCTGGCGGGCTCATAGCCATTCTTTACTCCGTTCTGGCCCTGCTCAGCATGTTGAAATATTCACGGGCCCAAAAGGCGCTGCCCGCAAAATTCAGTCCGGAAGCAGGCAAGCCGGCGACCATAGGACCGCCCATAGTAGATGCATACTGTCAACGGGCCCTGATTCTTCTGCGAAGCGGACGTTTCGATGCAGCCCTTGCGGACTGCAAAAGGGCCATTGACATAAATCCGCAGCATGCTGAAGCCAACAACCTTTGGAAGCATGCCCAGGAAAGAGAGGTCCCGCCTGCACCAGTTGTCGAACCAGAAGCCGAAACTGCGCCACCTCCTGCCGAAGCGGCACCGGTCGTAAAAGAAGTCAAAAAGGCTGTAAAGAGAGCCATACCCAGTAAGAGGGTTGTTGCCAAACCGGTCCCGGCCGAGAAAGCAAAAGAGGAACCGGCTGTTATTCTGGAAGAAGCCGAACCTGAAAAGGAGATAATTCTCGAAGTACAACCCCCGGAAGCTGTCCCGCCTTCAGCTGAACCCCTACCTGCGGAATCTGAAGAGGTCTTTGTTGCCGCTGAACCTGTTGCTATAGAAGAAGTACCTGTTGCCCCTGAGCCTGATTTTGAGCGGGCGCTTAAAGACCTCGAACCTTCTGTTGAATTTGAAACCGAGGCCGAAGTTGAGCCAGTTCCTGAACCGGAAATAACCGAGGAAGTCGCAGAAGAAGTCCCTGAAGAGAAAATAAAAGAAGAGGAAGCCCCCCCGGTTGAGCTGGAACCTGAAAAAGCCGAACCGGTAATGCAATTGGAGACCGAGGCTGAAATTGAGCCTGCTGCTGAACCCGAAATAACCGAGGAAGCCGCAGAAGAAGTTCCTGCTGCCCGCCCACCCCTGCCGGGAGATGAAGAAGGGCCTCTGATTCCGGAAGACAAGCTTGCCACCCCCAAACCTTCCCGAAAATCACTCCTCGAAGAATTTGAGCATGAAAAATTAAAAGAGTACGAAGAGGGCGAAGCTGAGGCCGGGGATACTGAGTGGACGCGGTATGCCGATAAGGACGAGTTGGAACTTGCTGAGAGCAAGATTGATATGAACGAACTCCCGGCTTCAGCGACCGGCCTGAAGGAGACTCTTACCGACCTGCGCCAGGCTGAAGCCTTTAATCTCCAGGGAGAAACAAAAATCAGCAAGAAACAGTATAGCAATGCCCTCAAGGACTTTTCCAAGGCCCTTGAGATACATCCGAATTATGTTGATGCCCTGATCAACAGAGGAAGCACTTATGCCCAGCTGGGCAGATTTAATGATGCCCTGATGGATTTCAACCATGCCCTGAAATTTGAGAAAAAGGATGCGGAACTTTACAATAAGCGGGGTGAGATCTATTTACAGAACGAAATGCATGATCAGGCGATTAAAGACTTTACAGCTGCAGTGGTTCTGAACCCGATGTTCAGTGATGCATACCTGAACAGGGGCCGCGCTTACTCTGAAAAAGGAATGCCAGAAGAGGCCATGAATGATTTCAACCAGGCAATAAAGGCGGATTCCGATCATGCCTTTGACTTTGTTGACAGGGCGGCACCGGCAATACAGATTGATGAAGAAAGTGCTGCCAACAAGGAAGAATCTGCGAAGTTCATACAAATGGGACTGGCTGACCTGAACAGTGAAAAATATGAGGCTGCGGTTGAAAACTTTACCCAGGCCATCAACCTTGAAGCAAGTGAGGCCGAAGGCTATATCAACAGAGGCAGGGCATATATAAAACTTGCAAAACCTGATGAAGCCATGGCTGATTTCAAACAGGCTGTTCTATTCGATCCCCTGAATGCATCCCTCTACTACTGGCGAGCCCAGGCCTGGAAAACAAAAAATGATCAGTTCAACATGACCGAAGACCTTAAACTTTCCTGTGAAATGGGTTATGAGCCCGCCTGCCTTGAGTACAGAAAACTTAAGCCCACAAAAAAATAGTCTGTAATTTTAAGGCTGCCGGGCTGATAACGTGGCAGTACGATCCCGGACCCTGGAGTTGTGTCTCTTGTGTGCGGTGATAAACTTCTCCAGCATATTGCTGTCCCAGTAATTTTTAGCCACAAAATACTGGCCGATACGCTTGTGGAGTTTTTTCTGCTGCAGCAGGATGAGATCCAGTTGTCCCCGTGTTAATACTCCGAGTTTTAAGGCAGATTCTCCAAATAGCTGCCTCTCACGCCTGTTCCGCAGTATCTCGTATGTATCCTGCTTGCTCAACCAGCCAAGGCGTCGTCCTATCTCGCCTAAACATGGCCGTTGAGCGCGTTGCCATATCAGGGCCTGGCCGATTGTATGAAGACTAACGATACCGGCATAGTAAAGATAGCGGCCAAAAAGCAGAGGGCAGTTTGGCATTGGTCCTGTATAAAGGCTTTTGGGGTCAAGCGGCAGATCATGTAACGGGGGTTTCCGCTGTCTGCCATTGCCGTTACTCTTATCATTGCTGGACCGGTAGAGATTTGTTTGTTCCCGGAAAAAACTTTTTCCGGCTCCAGCACTTGCATGATCCGGCATTTTTGCTCTTCTCTCTTCATCGTGCCGGAAAAATGATGTCGGCGCAGCTTTTGCTCCGCGATCGCCATCCCTGGCCTCAAGATAGGCGAGCAGGATCTTATATGCCTCGTGCACATCAATAAATTGATGGGCCAGACTCTGCTGCAGTGTCAGCTCCCGGCAGGATTCTCTATCGGGATGAATTTCCAGGGCTTTCAGACGATAGGCCTTCTTAATGCCTGACAACTGGAGGTATTGGAGAAATTCACGGGAAACTTTGAGGTCTTTACCAAATATTATACGGCATGAACGAAACAGTTCTTCTTCTGCAACTACCGTGTCCATGTAAAGCTTCCTGTGCGTAAAATTAAAATAATATCTAAGCGGGGAGTATAACCCAACCTTTCAGCATACTGACTCCTGAGCTCCATACCAGCTTTCCTCTCCCATGCAACACCGGAGAAACAGGACCTGGTTCTCCAGTAAAATGAAGTGCTATAACCTATATAAATTACTACATATTGTATGTCAATACGAAAAAAACACCAACATGTAGTGCCTTACAAAAAAATGATGCTGCAGTTCGAGGGGGATATAAAGAGGATGCATGGAGGTGCGGTTCAATTTTTGACAAAAAACACCGCAAATCAGAAATCATTCATATTGCTGAATAAATGCATGGAGGGCCTTCTTGAGCCATTCAAACGATTTATAGCTGGGGATGAGAAAAAGCAGTCCGCTGATATCCCGATTTTCAAAACTGAAAACCGTGTGCATCAATATAGCCGTTCCTTCAGGTTCGGCCAGGTCCCAGTCGACAATTTCACCCGGTCTGCTCTCAACAATTATGCGGGGTGGCCTATAGCTGACAACGTCGTTCAGCAATTCAGCCACCTTGCTGACCGAGGCCCCTATTAAAATATTGCCGACTTCGAGCAGGGTTTCCTTTTCAAGCACTATAGAGATACCTTTGCTTTCAGGAGTGGCTGCAGTGCTATTTTCAAACAGCGAGAAAAGCTTCTTGCCGGCACCTCCCGGGAAAAAAAGCAGGGCAGTTCCATGAAATTTCCCTCTATAGCTCTGTTTGATAACGCTGATATTATTGAAGTCGTTTATTTCCGCTTCAATGTAGCCTGGCACATCGGCGGTTTTCATCAGTTTTATATCAGGAACACTTAAAACAACGTAAATATCAATAACTTCAGCGAGTTCGGCGGATGCTTTGCCAAAGGCAATATTCATAACCTCCTGGAGGATATCACGCTCTTCATCGCTTATGACTATGTCTGAATTGTCCATAATTCACTCTTTGCTATTCTTCAGCTTACCTTCAGCTTGTCTTCAGCTTTACGTAAAGCATCTTCAATGGCCTGCTTGCTGACCGGTTTTCGCACAACCATGAGGGCCCCTAAATTCATGACCTTGAAAATGGTTTTCATCTGGACATCAGCTGTACAGACAACAACGACGGCCTTCGGATCTATCTTGATGATCTGCTGCAGGGCCTGCATTCCGTCCATAACCGGCATGGTCAGGTCCATAAAGGTCAGATCGGGTTTCAGCTGCTGATATTTATCAATGCCGCTCTGCCCGTCACCAGCCTCAAACATTTCATATCCCTTGTCTTCAGGTATACAGCTTTTCATTATTTTCCTGGAAACAGGGGAATCATCAACTATGAGAATTTTTTCTATCATCGTATTTTCCGTATCAGCTCAGTATAAATATTTTTGTTGATGTAAAGGCTAAGCAGTCAAAAAATTCAAATTCTTTTATCGCATATCCCCTTTTTGTGTCAAGGAGTATAAGCGCTTTTCCCTTATCCTGACAAAACCCTTCCTCTGAAAAAAACTCTCTTACGATCCCACAAAGGCTTCTCCAAAGATTTCCAGGCAAAAGGGAAATCCTTCGATCCGGAAAAAGACTCTCCGGGTATCCCCGGGCGGAGTTTTTTGTTTCCCGGTTATCTTTTGGGGCAGCCCCATCTCAAAAATTCTCTCTCCCAGTGTCAGATCACCCATCATTGTCCCGATGATGGTGTTGAGAAATTCTCCGACTGAATCAGCAAGAAGATCATCGGTGATCTCCTTTTCATCATCCCGATAAATCGTCTTTGTCAGTTTTGCTGCAAGTTTTTTGGGGATCTCAACCCTTGTCAGCAGGAGGTAGGGAGACACAACCTGCAGGGAGAAGGAAATTGTTTCCCCCTTAATCTCAAGAGGACCAGGCAGAATTTCAGGCTCCTCAAAAGCCATGTTCTCCATGGTGGCAAATACGGCCTTTACCAGGGATTTCTCCAGGGAATCACTCTCTTTCAATGTCTTGTTCTCCGTATTCATCATCTTTTAAAAACGGTTTCATGGTTTCATGCAGCTTTGATAGTGACAGGGGTTTCTGCAGCACTGCTAACGCCCCATTCTCAGACAGCTCATCAATTTTTGCCTGGTTGGCAAAACTTGTTATGACCACCACAGGCAGATCATGCAAAGTCGGGCTTGCCTTGACTCTGCGCAAAAGATCGAGCCCGTCCATTTCAGGCATTTTATAATCGGTAAACAATATGTCCGCCTGTTTCTCCTTGACGAACTGCAGCGCCTGTCTTCCATTTTCAGCCTCAATGAAATCCGCCTTATAAAATCCTACCATTTCAAGATACTGCCGAATGAGAAAGCGGGCAGTCCTTGAGTCATCTGCGATGACAATTGTCATCTTCATAGTATTACTCTCTCCTGGCCCAAAGTTTTCACAATAACCTGTCCCGTATCAACCTTAACCCTTACATTTCTGGAAATGTCCTCCCCGACATCTTCAACAAGGACCCCCAACCTGTTTTCCCAAAGGATTTTCTTGATTGCCAGCACATTTCTCTTGCCAATATCAAAGGTGCTTTCCGGGTCCATAATGTTAGCACCGCCCACAAGCTTCACCAGCAGGCGTCCCCTTTTGCCTCCGTGCAGCTTATCCATTGCCGCCAAAAGTTTGGGTATTCCGGTGTCGGCGTAGTATCCGGGCTTGACCTGCGACTGCTCAACATTCACACTTGAAAAAGGCAGTGCAATATGCGCCAGACCGGCCCCCCATATCCCGGGTGCCAATACTATGACCGCCACGCAGGAACCAAGCGATGTCACCAGGACATTATCGGGGTTTTTTGAAACAACAATTTCTCCTACCCCTATATATAGCGGTATTTCAACCTTCCTTTCGTTTTTGACCTGCAGCATTTCTTTCCTGTTGCCCGCTCTGTTGCGTGCGCCAGCATCCGACTCCATATAAAAATTAAACTTTTCCTTTCAGATCAGCGGCAATAGTTTTTACCCTTTTTCTCCGAATATCCCTGTGTCATAAAAGACATTAGGGGATATGCAATTACTTGCCCGGGTTCTTGATGATTAAATCCATGAATACGTCGACACATTTTGGACAGAGCCGGTTTCCTCTCAGATCAGCTATGAGTTCCAAGGCTTTTTCCTTTGACTGGGCTGACCTGTAGGGCCTGACACTTGTCAGGGCTTTATAGGTATCAGCTACGGCAATCATGCGGGCCCAGAGATGAATTTCCTCTTTTTTCAGTCTATCTGGATAACCCCCGCCATCGTAACGCTCATGATGGCTCCGCAATGCAGGTATGATATCTTTTAAGGCAGGGTTTGATTCCATGATATGCGCCCCTACAACAGGATGCTGCTTCATGACCCCGTACTCTTCATCTGTCAACCTCCCGGGTTTTAATAAAATCTTATCAGGCACTGCAACATAGCCCAGGTTGTGGATTTTGGCGGCAATTTTCAGCATGTCTATCTCTTTGGGTTCCATATTCATGGCTTTCCCCATGCTTACAACCAGGCGGGCTACAGACTCAGAATGCCCCTGAGCATATTCATGCCGGGCTTCCAGGGCGGTAACAATGCTGATTACACTCTCCAGCATCATTTTACGCTCACCGTCCACTCGCTCCTTTTCTTCAAGCAACTGGAGAAAATGATCGGAGAGAAGATTTTCGATGGTTACGACAAGCTGGTCCAGGTTAAAGGGCTTGACGATATAGGTGGTAGCGCCCTGCTCTATCATGCCATGCACCATGGAGCGCTCGCTATGGGAACTCATAACCACAAACGGCACAGCACCCCATTCCGCATTGGTCTTGAGCTGTTTGCAGAATTCTATACCATTCATCTCAGGCATATTGATATCACTCAGGATAAGATCCGGCGTCCTTATCTTGACCAGATCAATGCCCTCCTTGCCATTTGTAGCAGTCAACACATGAAAACCGGCCTCGGACAGCCCCTTCTCCACAAGGAAACGGATGGTCTTGGAATCGTCCACTACCAGCACAGTACGTTCCTGTTTAAACGTAGACTTGTTGAGCACCTTCTCAATTGTTTTTTTGAGGTCGGACATGGCTTCAGACTTTGAGATATAAGCTGTGGCCCCTGCCTGGAAGCCCCTTTCAATGGCTTCGTCACTGTCCTGTGTACTCAGAATGATAACCGGGATACTCCTGGTGGCCGGATTATTCTTGAGCTTGAGGCACAGGGCATAGCCGCCCAGTTTTGGCATCTCAACATCTGTAATAATAAGGTCAAAAGACTGCGCAAGTGCAATTTCCAGTCCCTTTTCCCCGTCTTCAGCTGCCGTAACCTCAGCTCCGGCTTCCTCCAGGAGCTTAATGAGAGACTTGCGTACTACCGCACTATCATCAACGATCAGTATTCTTGTCGCATCCATATCCATAGATCAATCCCCTCTCATCCTGAGCCCGTGTTGCTCAAACAGGGCGCTTTTCCGCTTAGCTTCATTCCCATATATCCGCTCAACCTTACAATACATAATTTTTATACCATAACAAAGAGTTATATCCTCAAGACAAAACTCCGCCGTATCAGAAAATAAGCCTTATAACTTCTGCAGCAATTTTCTGCAGCGGCATTAAACGTTCGACCCCGCCCCGCTCATAGGCCTCTTTCGGCATTCCGAAAACAATACTTGTGGCCTCGTCCTGCGCTATGGTTCGCGCTCCAGAATTGCGCATTGCCAGCATGCCGTTGGCTCCATCACTGCCCATACCGGAAAGCATGATGCCAATACCGTTTGCCCCAACATGCTTTGCCATTGATTGCATCATTACTTCCACAGAGGGTCTGTGGCCGCAGACCTTGGCTTCCTCAGTGATCTTTACCTTAAATACAGAACCTGATTTTTCTATGCGCAGATGCCTGTCTCCCGGCGCAACCAACACCAGGCCGGGTTTTATTATGTCCCCGTCTTCTGCCTCTTTGACCAGCATAGCAATTTTCGAATTCAGACGATCTGCAAACAAGGTAGTGAATATCGGCGGCATATGCTGTACGACAACAACCCCGGGAGTTTGGGCAGGAAACTTGGCAACAATTTCCGTAATGGCCTCTATGCCCCCGGTGGAAGCACCTATGGCTATAACCTTCTCTTTAGATTTTTTAAATTCTCTTCCCGGTATTATTCTCTGCTCAGGCGAAAGCTGAACGCGTTTTTGCTTCCAGTGGGAAACATTCGCTGTTGAGGCAATTTTAATCTTGGTGCAGAGTTCCATCAGCATGCTTTCCAGGCCGTGCCCGAGATCGGCAGACGGTTTTGTGACAAAATCAACGGCTCCGGCCGCCAGTGCATCAAGGGCAATATGCGTGCCTTTCCTGGTCAGTGAACTGACCATGATGACCGGCATGGGGTATTGGGGCATAAGGCGCCTGAGGAATTCCACCCCGTTCATATTCGGCATCTCGACATCAAGGGTCATGACATCTGGGCGCAGCTGTACTATCTTGTCTCTGGCCCCATAGGCATTAGAGGCAGTACCCACTACTTCAATTCCAGATTCCCGGGACAACCTCTCCTTGAGGATCTCGCAAACCAGAGCAGAATCATCAACAATCAATACCCTGATCTTTCTTTTAGGAATTTTTGCATTGACAGTATTATTCATTTTCTCAGTTTTTATCTCTCCGGCTATATTTTCTGATACACGGCCGGCATTATATATTTGTAGTTTTGCTGCTCCCGCCCAAGGGTCTCAGAGTGTCCTATGAAAAGATAGCCGCCTGGTTCAGTTACAGCATGAAAATGCTGCAGAAGTTTATCCCGTGTCTGTTTGTCAAAATAAATCATGACATTGCGGCAGAAAATTATCTGGAATGGTTTTTCAAAAGGAAAGGTCTCGTTTTTCAAATTGAATTTTCTGAAAACAACCTCTCTTTTGACTAGATCCTTTACTGCCAGTTGCCCATCAGGCATCACATTGAAATATTTCTTTTTCAGAAGAGGGGGAAGTTCTGTTGCCCTGCCATCCGGATAAATCCCCTGCCGTGCAAAGAGGAGAGCTTTTTCCGAAATATCTGTGGCTAAAATTCCTCCATCCCACAACCTGTATTCCATGCCAAGGCCTTCTATCATAAGCATGATGAGCATATAGGGTTCTTCACCAGTTGAACAGCCGGCGGTCCAGATCCGTATGTCCCTTGAATTTCTTTTTCTTAAGGTCTCCAGGACTTCCGGGAAAGCCCTTTGGCTGAAGAATTCAAAATGACTTCTGCCCCGATAAAAAAAGGAATAATTGGTTGTAACCCGGTTGACCAGTTCGATCATTGCTTCCGCTTTCGGTTCAGCCACCAGGTAATCATAGTAATCCTGAAAAGAGTTGAACCCAGAAGTGCGCAGCAGTTTCTGCAAGCGGCCGATCAACATGGAACGCTTTTTCTCTGTGAGATTGATCCCCAACCGCGTATAGACCAGATCACGAAGCAGATGAAATTCCTTATCTGTCATCGTCATCGAAGATAATCCTATATATGACTCTTTTTCTTGACTGAGCTCCTTCATTGGTGTGTGATGTAATTATTGTTCTACTGCGATCTTATGCGCCCCCAGGCATGCAGGCAAATAGCACGCAAACAGCCTGGCACTGAACTGCTTCAGGCGCCTGCTCCTTAAAATCCTGCAACAGAAGCACCCCGAATAATAACCTGCATTAGGCACTCTGGACGGCCCCGCTCAAGGTCTCAAGCTCTTCCTCATAGAGAATCTTGTTGATATCAAGGAGTATTTTTACTTCCTTGCCTATTTTACCGATCCCCTGAATATAATTCCCGCCCTTGCGTTTACTTTTTGGGGGGGGCTCCACCTGCTCTTCGGGTATATCAGCCACTTCATTAACGGTATCAACCACGAGCCCGACCGATGTCCCATCGATTTCAACCACAATAATACAGGTCCGCTCATCATATTCCCGCAGCGGCAATTTAAAACGGCTCCGCACGTCCATGACAGGTATGACCTTACCCCGGAGATTTATGACGCCCCTAATGTAATCGGGCATTTCCGGGATTTCCGTGATACTTTGTATGCCGATTATCTCGGTTACATTTGCAATGGCAATGCCATAATCCTCACTGCCAATCCTGAATGTGAGATATTTATCCTTCTGGGTATCCTCATCTTCAAACAAATCATCATCAGGCTCAAAGGTACTCTGGCTGGCACTCATAAGCGTCATCTCCTCCAATATCTCGCTGCTCTCTCTGCTTTGTACTATTTTCTCACCGCATTTCTACAGGGTTGCCCACATCAACCAGGGCATGTGTATCCAGGATGAGGCATACATTCCCGTCTCCCAGAATGGTGCATCCGGAAACACCCCTGACGTTACCGGTCTTGACAATAAAGTCTGAGAGTCCTTTGATGACTGTCTGCTGCTGTCCTACTATCTCGTCAACGAAGAGGCAGACATTGCGGCCCTGCGCCTCGACAACCACGAGAATACCCTTATCAAGCTCATGGTTATCAGGGGTGAGATCGTAGACGGTATGAAGCCTGACCACAGGATAAAGATGGTCCCTGATACGGACCAGTTCCTGGCCGTCAGGTGTACCTGTGACGGCATCTGCAGCTGGACATATGGATTCTCTTATTGAAAGGATCGGTATGATGAAAAGGGATTTTCCAACCCTTACCATCATACCGTCAATGATTGCCATGGTGAGAGGGATGAGCAGCAAAACCGTGGTTCCTTCACCCGGTTTGCTTTTCAGTTGGACGTTTCCCCTGATGTTTTTCAGGTTCTGCAGGACCACATCCATGCCGACTCCGCGGCCGGAAACTTCTGTAATCTTCTCCGCGGTTGAAAAGCCGGGCCGAAACAAGAGATTATGCACCTGGTCATCAGACAGAGTGGAGCCGTCACCCTCTATCAAACCCCTCTTTTTCGCGGTGGCAATGATCTTCTCCCTGTTTAAGCCGCGCCCGTCATCCTGGATGAGGATCATGACATCCCCCTCCTCATGGCTCGCGCTCAAGCGGATAACTCCGGTTTCCGGTTTCCCGGCGGCCAACCTTTCTTCAGGGGATTCAAGGCCATGATCCACAGCATTACGGATCAAATGCGTCAGGGGGTCCACCACGTTCTCTATGACTGATCTATCCACCTCTGTTGATTCCCCGGATATCTGCAGTTCTATTTTCTTTTTTGATTTCCTTGCCAGGTCATGGACCAGCCGGTTCATGCGGCTGAATACTCCTGCCACAGGGATCAAACGAATGGATGTGGCCATTTCCTGCAATTCGCCGACCAGTTTATTCATCTGTTGGGCTGCCCTGGAAAAGTTTTCCAGTTCCAAACCTGCCAGATCAGGATTATTGACCAGCATGTTCTCCGCAATGACCATCTCGCCGATAATGTTAATTAAGGTATCCAGTTTTTCCAGGCTGACGCGGATATCCTGCTTTTTGGCCGATGGCCTTTTGCTTTTCTGACTTTCCAGTGCCTCCTTCAGCTCTTCCGGAGAGACTATTCCCTCTTCTACCAGGATCTCACCTAATTTGGGTTTCTCTTCTTCGGGCTCCTCCTCCACCTCCTTTCCCAGAGCAATAAAGTCATTTATGGGAGCGAGCCGTTCTTCCAGGCCGACAATGCGGCCGGTACCGCCATCGGCAATATCGTCCAGAACTTCCCTGAAGGCGGTAAGATGCCTGAGCATGAGGTCCGCCACGTCTGTCCGGTCTACTTCAAGTCCGTTAATGACAGCCTCAAGCAGGGTCTCCATGCTGTGGCTCAGCCGTTCTGGATCAGCCAGGTTCATAAAACCGCAATTTCCCTTGAAGCTGTGGATATTGCCAAAGAGCCTGTTCATCAGATCTTTGTCATCCGGAACCTTTATCCAACCCAGGAGATCCTGTTCAATTGTCTGCAGCAGTTCATGGGCTTCCTGCAGAAAGAACTCGACAATCTTGGGATTTTTTAGATTATCCGGCTCCTGTTCGAGATCTATCAGGACGTCTGACTCAGGCTCCCGGTTTTTTGCTGTACTTTCTTTGTCTTTTTTCTCAGATGCCGAGGTAGGAGGCAATGCTTCACCGGAGAGAATTTTCTTAAAGCTTTCAATCAGGCCCCCGGCTTTATCAGCCATGCCTTCGTCATCAAGGTGCTTATCCAGGTAGTCGAGGGCCTCATGAGTGAAATCACAGGCTCCGCACAAGAGGTCGATGTAACCAGGGACTATAGTGAGGGTGCCTGACCGCAGCCGGTCAAGGAGACTTTCCGCAACATGCGCGGTCTCGGTGATATTGTTTAACTGGAGAAAACCTGAAGAACCCTTAACCGAATGAAAGAGCCTGAAAATATTATTCAAGGCTTCAGTAATTTCAGGAGAATCCTGCGTTAATTCATCGTTGCAGACCTTTTCCAGTTCCAGGATTGAAGGCTCCAGCTGCTCAAGGAGGTCCCGGACCTCGATGGAAAACTCGTGGATTATCTCTATATTTTCTGAAGATGCGGACATAGAATCAATTCATGAAGTAGTTATCTGAGGGAATATAACCACCGTAAAACAATTAATTATATACCATAACGTACTCAAATGGCACAAAAAAACCGAGCCCCCTCTATGGCCACCCGGTTTATGGAATACAGCGCGGCCATCTGCCATCTGCCGAACCAAAATTTCACGGCCCTGCCTTCCAGCAGGCTTGGCTTCCCAGGTTTAAACTCGCCCCTAAACGTTTCTATTGCTAATTCCAGTGTCAATGCCAATCTCTTATAGTTACGGCAGTATTTTGCACAGCTCAAAGTCATCCATACATGTTCCCGCGCAGCAAACCAGACAGGCCTTGTTTGCTTGTCCCCACCGGAAACGGATAACAGCTTAATTTAAATGCAATTTTCATGCCTTAACGTTAGCAGCAATACCCTCCTCAAACTTTATTGGTCTATGGCCTTATACAAGGTCTTCCTGCAGAAAGCATAAAAAAAAACCTCCTTCAACCTGCAGGTATTCTGACAAAAAATGTCATTTGCGAATCATTCCGGCTCAATATGGGCACTTTTTTCCAAAAAATATTTTGCCTGGATTGCAGCCCGGCCCATGGGCCGGGCAGACTCTCACTGACCGGTGCCTGGAAGCATCAAAGCACCATTCATGCTTTTGCAGCAGATGTTTAAAAGAGAGGCCCGATAATAGGAGTGCAGGGAATATCGCGGTCAGACATATGCCCATTGTCCTCTTCCATTACCAAGAGATGACGGCTGGGCGCAAATCAATGTCAAAATATCAAATGGCTGCCGACAGAACTTTTGAGCACTAAAAATTGCTGGTCAGTGGAAAAGAAAAGCAGCGATGCCAGGAAATTTTATGCTGGATTGCCATTTTTCTTATCATAATAAAATCCGCTTATGATCTTCCAGGCCTCCGAGGCTTTTTCAACTACGTAGAACAGGTTTTTATCTTCAGGTGCGATGACACCTTCCTGGACAAGAAAATCAAAATTTATTGCCCTGCTCCAGAATTCCTGTCCGAATAAGATTACCGGCAATGATTTTATCTTCCTGGTCTGGATAAGGGTGAGCGTCTCGAAAAGTTCGTCCATCGTGCCGAAGCCACCCGGGAAAGCAACCAGGGCTTGGGCCCGCATGAGAAAATGCATCTTGCGCATGGCAAAATAGTGGAACTGAAAACAGAGTTCAGGGGTAATATATTCGTTAGGTGCCTGTTCATGAGGCAGAACAATATTCAGCCCTATACTTTTACCGCCTGCTTCGTAAGCGCCACGATTGGCAGCCTCCATGATGCCTGGCCCCCCTCCTGTGGAAACGATGAGATCACAATCATCATTATTTATGCAGTTCTCAGTTATGATTCTTGCAAGTTCTCTGGCTTCTTCATAATAATTTGCTTTATCAAGCACTCTTTTGGCGCAGCTTACCCGCAGAGCCGCCATTTCGCTGAGCGGCTCTCGCTTGGCCTGCATCTCCTCTTCCTGCAGGCGTTTTGCTGCGGTTTGCGGATCAGGGATCCTTGTTCCGCCGAACATGACAACGGTAGACTTGACACCGTGCTCCTGCTGAATTATTTCCGGCTTCATTATTTCCAGCTGCAGCCGGACACCCCGCAGTTCATCCCGCAGTAAAAACTGCGAGTCATCAAAGGCCAGCTTGTAACTCTCGGATTTTGTCTGGGGAGAAACAACACAGAGGGCAGCATCTTTTACGCTGTCGCTGGCCGAGGGGAAACATTTTGTCGGGTTTTTTTTGGGCATTTGCAGGAATCCTCCTTTCAGAAATGTATGTCACAGGCAAATCATTATCCGAAACCACCCAAACACTCTACCCGGTAACCTTCACCCGGCGCAAGATTGATATTAGCGTAAATAGCCCCATGGTCATCAACAGGGCCTATAATATCAATATATTACGGGCGTAATACCTGTCCGTATCGTGCTTTTTACGATGCCGACACTAATGATATTAGCGTAAATAGCCCCATGGTCATCAACAGGGCCTATAATATCAATATATTAGGGGCGTAATACCTGTCCGCATCGTGCTTTTTACGATGCCGATACAATTCATCGCTAATACTTCAGGATGAAGAGGATTCTGCAAACAAAAAAAGCCGGGATTTTTGCATGTCCCGGCTTTTTCAGTACGCGGCTATTACTTGACGTGGCAGTCCGTACACTTGGTCGGGCCTGTTTTGCCGTCAATTCCCTGCTTGTGGCATTCCTTGCAGCGTTCATGAAATGCAGCTTTGGGAGTCTGCAGTTCCGGATCACTGAAATCCTTGTTGTGGCAGCTTGCACAGCGAAGCTGCTGATCATTTTCCATGGCAGCAATGTCTTTGTCGGTCAAAGGCTGGTGTTCGCTGTCATGGTGGCATTGGCCGCAGGCCACGCCAAGTTTCAGGTGCACCGGATGGGAAAATCGTGCAGATTTTTTTTCGCCTTCAATGATGATCTCTGCTTCAGGAGCCTGAAGGCCTTGTTCTCCGGCTCCAAAAGATGTCCCCGCGAACAGCCACGTAACTGACAGGCCCAATAAGACCAGCAAACCCATTTTCTTCATTATCATTCCTCCTTTAGTTTTTTTCTTTGAATTTTAATGAGACACCCGTGCCTTTTTAAAAATGATAAGATACTGTCGCAGAAAAAGTAGATGACGTCGGGCTATATTGCTTTAGATGTTGACCGATGTCGGCCCTACATCTCAGGCAGACGTTTCCTTACCAGTGTTTGCAAGGACCGCCGGATTTGGAGGTAAGGATGAAAAATCTGTGCAGGTTATTTGAACTTGGGCTAATATGACGCATCTTTATTCTCACAAACAAAATGTAAACATTTAATTATTCTTTTCAGGATGAGTGAACAGACATATCCAGGCCCCTCTCAAATGGTCAAGATAGACGGCTCCAGGGTTCGGAGCCTGCGTGAGGCGAAAGGGCTTACGCAGCTCTATATCGCTACCGTTGTTGGAGTAACCACCGATACCATTTCACGCTGGGAAAACAAGCGCTATCCTTCCATTAAGGAGGAGAATGGCCGTAAGCTTGCCCATGCCCTTGAAGTATCCCTTGCTGATATACTTGAAAAAGAAGAGGTAGCATCCAAGCCTGAGACAACTCCGGCCCTTACTGTTTCCAGGTCCAGGGCACCAAAGTCGAACCGGATTCTTCTCTGGCTCCTGCTCCTTATCATCGTCCTGCTTCTGCCATTTATCTGGGAAAGATTTAAACAGCCGGCCCCTGTCTCCATTTTCGCCGCCCGGCTCCTGCCGCCTCATATCCCGGCAGGGCAGCCTTTTCCAGTTATTATACAGGTTACCACGAAACAGCAGGGCCCTTTTTCACTGATTCTCAAAGAGACGCTTCCTGAAGGTTTCCAACCCACAACCAGCGCGCCCCCTTTTACAGACTTTGATAAGAAAACCGGAAATCTCAAATGGATCAGCAGAACAACGGGACAGACAACAACCTTTGTTTATATGGCGAAGAAACTTGCTTATAAACCTGGCGCTGCAAATGACACGCCTCTCCGGTTCAGCGGCTCTGTTACCCTGCGGGACAAGAAATCTTCCGAAACAAGCATAGCGGGTTCACTGGTCCTTCCCGTTGCAGATTACCACTGGGCTGACGCCAACCGTGACAATCGCATTGAGGATGCCGAAATCCTGGCAGTCTATGACACCTTCAGCGCTCTGGATTCTATCAAATATGACTGGCAGAAAATTGATGAGATCTGGTCAGGGGAGGGCTATTACTGGGATGAAAAGAAGCAGCAATATATTATCCGACGCTGACGAGTAAAACTTGCAGGCTTCAAAGCAGCCGTTTCGCGCGCATTCTGCTTGCCTGCGCCACATCCCAACGCATCCTGACAGGCAGCTGTATCCCGCCTCTAATCTTAACCAGGAATATTTAAACGGCACTTTCGCCACATAGCTCGTCCATGAAGATCAGAAAACTCAAACGCGGCAACATCAGGAAACACAAAACATCCAAACCTTCACCCAGGATCAGAATGCTGTTGGACCAGGCAACCTCCTGCATTGAACGCGGCCGCCTCGGCCAGGCCGAAGATCTTTGCCGGGAGATAGTAAAACTTTCACCCCGCACTGCAGAAGCATACAATCTCCTTGGAATTATTTACCAGGATCGCAACATGACCGATGAGGCCATTTCCGTTCTGCACAAAGCCGTTGAACTCGATACCGCAAATGCCAACGCTTTTTTCAACCTGGGCACAGTTTTGGGGCAAAAGGGGCGGTACGAACAGGCAATAACCGCTTTGCGCAAGGGCCTGGCGCTGGCACCCCGGACAGCAAAAGCCAGGAACAACCTTGGCTTGGCCCTGGCCCGATTGGGCAAAGCGGAAGAGGCGATCAGTGCTCTGGAAAAAGCAACTGAACTGGATCCGGACTATGGCGAAGCATGGTTCAATCTTGGCGATGCCTACTATTGCCGGGGACATCTGCAAAAGGCTGTTGATGCTTACCAATATAGTATCCGGCTCATTCCGGATTTTGTTGAAGCCTACTATAACCTGAGCATAGTACAGCAGGATCTGCAACTTCTGCCGGAATCGATAGAATCGTTACAACGCGCTATTGAACTGGATCCCGGGCATGCAGCAGCCCGTCACATGCTCGCCGCCCTGAGCGGCAAAACACCTGACAGTGCGCCGCATCAATTTGTCACTAACCTGTTCGACCAGTATTCTAGCGGCTTTGAAACACACCTGATTAATAAGCTGGAGTATTCAATTCCAACCCGTTTACGTGAGTTGCTCACGAAATACCTACCGGCAGGCACTCTTTTTTCGGGGGCTATTGACCTTGGCTGCGGTACGGGGCTTTCCGGTCAGGCCTTCCATGATATGACCGATTATCTCGCCGGCATCGATATCTCAAAAAGAATGCTCGAACAGGCAAGAGCCAAAAAGGTATATGACGATCTCTTTGCAGGTGATATTTGTGAACAGCTGCAGCAATTGCCCGGCTTCTACGATCTGTTCATCGCCGCCGATGTCCTTGTCTATATAGGCAACCTGGAATCGCTCTTCAGTGCCGTCAACTCCAAGGCCAGACCAGGAGCTTATTTTGTTCTTTCCATCGAATCCCTTGAGGAGCAGGATTTCACTCTGCAGCCAACAGGACGCTATGGACACGCCTCGGCCTATATCGCGAAACTTGCCGCCGCAGCTGATTTCAGCGTTGTGGCGCAGGAGCAGACCGGCATCCGCAAGGAAGGTGACGCCTGGATACCGGGGGAGATCTTCATACTGCAGAAAAACCACGCCTGATCGTTACAGTGCTCCTCTCTTGTGAGCAAATGAACATGGCAGGGGTCACTGCTTTTCTTCAAGAGCGTCTTCATATGCTTTCCTGGTTTCCGCATTGAAACAGACAAACAGCACCCTTTGCAGTTCCTCATTTTCTGCCAGGGCCCTTTGCGTTTCGCGCACGGCTATTATGGCAGCCTTCTTTTTGGGGAAACCATAGACCCCTGTGCTGATTGCCGGAAAGGCCAGGCTTCGCAGGTTATTCTCCCTGGCACATATAAAACAGTTCTTATAACAGCTGGCCAGCAGATCCTCCTCGCCTGAAGCACCGTCGTGCCATACTGGACCGACTGTATGGATAATATACCGGGCAGGAAGGTTGTATCCCTTTGTTATCTTGGCATCCCCGGTGGCACAGCCATGCAGCTTTCTGCACTCTGCAAGCAGTCCGGGACCAGCAGCACGGTGTATGGCTCCATCAACTCCGCCACCGCCCAACAGGGAATTGTTTGCAGCATTTACAATAGCATCAACCTGCAGACCGGTAATATCGGCCTCAACCAGTTCAATTCTTGTATTCATTAATCGGCTCCAGTTAAAAAAACTTGTTAAACTAGCCTATTTTCAGGTCAATAGCCTTTTATATAGGTCAGAAGGTGCTTGCCAAGACATTACGGAAGTCATCTTCACTTGAGAACTTTCAAGAACCATAAAAAATTTGCCGCCAGACAGCGCTGCGTGTTTGACAGCTTTTATATTTTGTGTCATTTTGCAGCGGTTTCGCAATAGGCTTTTTATAAAGGCCGGCGTCTTTTCTCCGCATTGTAAAGACAAACCTTACCCTGATCGGGAGTATTCTAGCATGCTGACAAAATTTATCATTACCCTAACGGTGTTTTATTTTCTTTCTGTTATACCCTTCTGTGCTGCCGCCGCTGAAGACAGCAGCCCGCTTTGTACCCGGCTGCATGAAAAAGCAATAAACGGCATGGTAAAATATTCCCTGGATGCAGATGTCAATGGCCCGCAGTTCTTCAGCGGTATCCGCTGCGCTCTCAGATACCGCAACACGGAACTTTGTGCCATAGAAATGGTAAGTTTTGACATAACCGGCAAGGTCTATGATTATTATACAGCTGAAAGGATTGAAATAGGCGCGGCCTACTTCTGGCTTGATGAAAAAAACACGGACACACCCATTCTGGCCTTCAGCTCAAAAGAGTCGGCTGAAAAATATGGTGCAGAAAAAAAGGAGGGCATAATCCTTGATTATAGCGGCCTGACGGACAGGATGCTCAAGTAGCCCTCTGCTCTCTGTCGGGCAGCTGCAGACCCAGTGGCGCCAGCACATTTTCTTCTGCCCACACTCTGAGTTCTTCTGGGGATTCGCCTTTATCCAGCCTCTGCTTCAGGTCCCGGAACTTAAGCGCAAGCGCCTCGTTTTTTTCGCGGCATGCCATTCCGGCATTTTTCAGTAAAGACCAGTCACCGGTATCCCAGAACCCTTTACTCGCTTCATTCAACTCCGGACAAAGGAGTTTGCGCATGCCGTCAAGAAAGGAAAGATAAAATCCCAGAGAGCTTTTTTTCTCCATGGCCACAATATGGCTGAGGAGCCCCTTGGGATGAGTATCGGCCAGAATATCCTTTACGGACCGGGCCAGCAGTTCAAGAACTGAAGCAGGGTAGGCCCCAATGATACCTTTGAGCACCTTGCTGTCCAGCAGGTTTTCCTGGCTCTCCCCCACCTCATGATAGATGAATATATCCAATTCCTTTTCAACTATATCATCAAAGACAGCGATCATCTTTTCCCGGTCAAGGGTGCAGCCTTTCTTCATGAGGCCGTATGCTCCAAGCGCCTGCTGCATGGCTATCCTGCAGGAGGGATTAAGCTCCTGTATCTGATCCCAGAAAAAGAAACGCATGGGATCCTTTCTGATGTAGATAGTACCATCCTGCAGCATGGCAAAGGGGCTGGAAAGCTCCCTGGCTTTTTCTCTGCCGAGAATGAGGGTGGGACAGCCTTCAACAATTCGGTCTTCCAGAATTTCAGCCATGAAAAATACCGCTTTCATGGATCTGCCGTAGCCGGCGCCATAAACCTGCTTGTCAATAGACAGATGCCTGTTGATTGGCGCCAGCAGGAAGGGATCGATCCCTTCCCCATTTATGGGAATGTCAGAAAACGGTTCAGCGTGGATGCTCTCCCAATATTCCTCCTTGGCTGCAATCCAGTCCAGGAGTACAGGGGAATCAGGTTCCTGCCACGGCTCAAGGCCGTGTTCCCACTTGTAGAGATTGCGCAGTTTCAGCACCAGGGTGCAGATGGAGTATATTCCATTGTCCCTGGCGTCTGAAATGTCGCAGTTATGTTTGATTATCTCTAAAAGGGAAGTATTCGTCATGGTGTACAACTTATTCTAGTAAAATCCACCCCGCAGAATCATCCCTTTTTCTAACCTGATTTTATTATCCAGTTGAGGTGTATATACCTGAATCTTGTTGCCCTCCAGGAACTTCACAGTTGTCTGACTCTCTATAGAATACCAGGCGCCAACTTTTTTGCCGTTGGGGTCCAGGATGTAAGCAGCAAAATACCCATCTGAATAACGATAATTCTGCTCAGGTGAGATGGTATCGATCCATTTTCGCATCTGCGCGGAATCAACATTCGGCACTGATACCCACAGGTCCCCGGGATTGTCCAACTCATAATCCCTGTGGATTGCCAGGATGGCAGTGGGCGCAGCATATCCTCCCGTGACATAGTAACGGTGGTCAGGCAGGACCTCGTAGTTGAGATACATGTTGTCCAGGTCTCTATCCCTGTCCAGTTTGCCGTAATTGCCCCCGGCACAACCGGCTAAAAGAAAAAATGTGAAAAATAAAGCAAGTAAAATCAGCAACCTGTTCCAATTGCACTGGGCACTAAGTGTTTTTCCCATCATGGTTTTTCCTCCTCATGCGGTTTTATCTCAAGCAGATCACTTAAAATCAATATAAATTCCCATACCGTAATATGATAATCACCGCTTTTGTCCTGTGCCATATATTCATCACGAATATAATCTTTTTGCCTTTCAGTGACTGCTCCTCCCTTGACAGCAATTACTTTCTAATGTAAGCATTTGTTATATCAGAATTTATTGCTTCAGAAACAGACGAAATCCCAAGCCGCTCAAAACCACCTTTTTATGCTCAAACGTTATCTGGCTAAACTGCTTGACCATCTTGCCCCGCGGGAAGGCCTGGTCCTTCTGGTAATGGCTGTCGTAGTTGGAGTTGCGACAGGGTTTGCCGCAGTTTTCTTTATCCGTCTCATTGACCTCATCCAGATCTTTTTTTATGGCGGTGGCGAAAAAATCCTGCCTGCATTGGGCCGCCTATGGATAATCCTTGTCCCCGTAATAGGTGGCCTGCTTGTTGGGCCGATCATTGCAAAATTTGCCGTGGAGGCAAAAGGACACGGGGTCCCTGAGGTCATGCAGGCTCTCATTTTGCGGGGAGGCCGTATCCGGCCGCGCGTTGCCGTGGCTAAAATCATTGCTTCGGCACTCTGCATTGGGACAGGAGGTTCAGCGGGCCGGGAGGGGCCTATTGTTCAGGTCGGTTCCGCCCTGGGGTCATCTGTCGGCCAGTGGCTGCACCTCTCCGATGAACGGATAAAGAATCTGGTTGCCTGCGGTGCTGCAGCGGGTATTGCTGCAACCTTCAATGCCCCTATTGCCGGCGTTGTTTTTGCCATAGAAGTTCTGCTCAGCGAACTGCAGGTAGCCGTGTTCGGCAACGTTGTGGTTTCGGCTGTGGCTGCAAGTATTGTCAGCCGTATCTTTCTTGGCTCCCGCCCGGCTTTTGAGATTCCCGGCTATGTCATGCACTCGCCATGGGAAATTTTACTTTATATTTTTCTGGGACTATTGGCAGCACTTGTCGGTAACCTTTTTATACGCATGCTCTATTATACTGAAGACGTCTTTGAAAATCTCGCCATTCCCCTCTGGCTTAAACCTGCAACAGGTGCACTGCTTCTTGGCATCCTGGCCTACACTTATCCTTACCTGGGCACCATTTCCTATATTTCCTCGGCTGGCATGCCCCTGGGCCTGCCGCTGGGTGAAAATTATCCCCATATTTTTGGATCAGGCTTTGTTTTCCTGGAAGAAGTGCTGCAGGGTCGTGCCCCCTTTTTCCTGATTTTCCTCCTTATTTTCCTCAAACCGCTGGCAACTTCATTTACCCTGGGATCCGGCAATTCCGGGGGTGTTTTTGCCCCGTCTCTTTTTACCGGTGCCATGCTGGGCGGCACCTTCGGCTACCTGGCCATGCATCTGTTCCCAGGCCTTACCATCGAGATCGGAGCCTATGCCCTGGTCGGCATGGCAGCCGTCTTTTCCGCAGCAGCCAGGGCGCCGCTCACCTCCATGCTCATCGTCTTTGAAATGAGCAATGACTACCGGCTGATCCTGCCGTTGATGGCGGCAGGAATGGTTGCTTCAACCTTTGCCCAATGGCTGCATCCCGATTCCATCTACAGCCTGAAGCTCACCAAGCGCGGTATCCGCTTTGAACAGGGGCGGGACATGGATATTATGCAGACTGTGCAGGTTGAAGAGGTAATGAACAAGACACCGATCACCATGCAGAGTGAACAGAGTCTGGCTGATCTTTTTGCCGCCTTCCAGGAAACCCATCTTGGCGGTTTCCCTGTATTAAACGGCAGAAATCAACTTTACGGCATTGTCACCATGCAGGATATGGAACGGACAATCCAGGATATGGAGCGGACCCTGCACAGAAAAGACATCAACCTGAAAGACCTGCGGGTCTGGGATGTGGCAAGCCCTGATCCTGTCACCGTTTTCCCGGACGAACCCATCTGGGCCGCCATCAGAAAGATGGCCCCCCGTGATTTGGCCAGACTGCCCGTTGTTGCAAGGAGCAACCCGAAACAGTTTGTTGGCCTCATCAGCCGCAGTGACATAGTCCGGGCCTATAATGTGGGTTTGATGCGTAAGCAGAAAGAGCAGCTGGCCCACGAACGTTCGGCCCTGCGCAAGGTGACCGGGCTTGATTTCATCGAGATCAAGGTGGAGCCCAATTGCCCAGGCAGCGGAAAACGGCTGGCTGATATGCAGCTGCCCAAGAATACCAATGTCGTGTCAATCCTGCGGTATGGCACCGTTCTTGTACCTGACGGCAATACCAGGATACTGCCCGGCGATGTAATAACCGTGCTATGCCTTTCCAGCAGGATTGAATCAGTCAGGAAATTATTTATCTGCAGCAATACACCAGAACCGTAGGTATCATTATTCTGCACAAACGCCAGGCCGTATCGAGCCCCCTTCCAACATCCACCAAAATCCCCTGTACCTGACACAGCAATGCATCACCCATATGGCTGGAGCAATTGCCATTGAATTAAAAGATATTTGGGGTATTATGACCAGGTCCGCTTGAATAGAAAGAAAAGAGAATTTTTATCAGATCTGGAAAATGAAAAGATCCATTACAGAAGAATCCATACTTCTGGTCAGCATCTGCAAATGGTTTGTCGTGTCGAGCCTGGTTGGCGTAGTTGTGGGCGCCTCTACTTCCATTTTTCTGACATCCCTGAAATGGAGCTCAACACGACTTGCCGAATATCCCTATTATTTCTTCCTCCTGCCTTTGGCGCTGGCCGCAAGTTCCTATATTACCAAATACCTGGCACCTGAAGCTGAAGGCCATGGAACCGAAAAGGTCATTGAAGCCGTGCATCGTCATGACGGATACATCAAGGCAATTGTGGTCCCCATAAAATTGGTAACCACGGTTATCACCCTTGCCTGCGGCGGTTCGGCCGGCAAGGAGGGCCCCTGTGCCCAGATCGGAGGCGGACTGGCTTCAATAATCGGCAACCTGCTGCATTTCGACAAGGCCGACCGTAAGAAACTGGTGATCTGCGGCATCAGCGCCGGCTTTGCCTCTGTTTTTGGCACGCCCATAGCAGGCGCGATCTTCGGCATCGAAGTTCTGTTTATTGGGGGCATCATGTATGATGTGCTTCTGCCGACTTTCATTGCAGGGGTTATGGGCTACCAGGTTTCTTCAGCCCTGGGTGTTTCCTACTTTTATCACCAGATTGATTTTGTGCCAGCCTTTACAGAACTCTTTTTCATCAAGGTGCTTCTTGCCGGAATCTTATTTGGTATCTGCTCCCTGCTTCTTATCGAAACTTTGAACCTGTTCCAGAGACTAGCCGAAAAAATTCCCTGGTGGGCACCCCTGAAAGGACTTCTCGGCGGCACAGCCCTTATCCTGTTAACTCTCTTTCTTTCCACCAAGTACCTGGGACTCGGACTTGATACCATCGAGGCTACACTTGCAGGTGCAGGGGTGGTGTGGTACGCCTTTGGAGCAAAAATTATCTTTACCTGCATCACTCTCAGTTTTGGCGGCAGCGGCGGCATGGTGACCCCTGTCTTTTTTATCGGCGCCACCTTCGGCAGCCTGCTGGCAGCAATACTCGGTGTTGACCCAGCGACTTTCGCCGCCATCGGCATGGTCGCGCTTCTGGCCGGGGCGGCGAACACGCCCATTGCTGCATCCATACTTGCTGTGGAACTTTTTGGTCCCGAAATAGCGCCCTATGCTGCAGTAGCCTGTGTCACGAGCTTCCTGATGACCGGCCACCGAAGCGTCTATCCTTCGCAGATATTTGCCATTATGAAGTCATCCTCCTTCCGTGATCAGATCGGCAAGGAGGTAACCGATGCCCAGGCGGAATTCCTCCTGCGCCGGAAAAGCCTTACACGCTATTTGCTTTCAGCGGTAAGAAAATTATTTCGCAGCTAAGCGGCAATCACTCCCCTGCAATGAAACTTGCAATCAGCCTTGAGGCCGGCAATTCCGCTAGAAAGGAGCTGCTTTCAGGATTAGCTGATCTGCTTCCAGGACAGCAGGTTGAAAAAACAACGGGCAGTTGCAGGAATGACCGTTTTATACTGAATTTCCTTATGGAAGCAATATCACCAGACTGTCTGTTGCAGGGAATCTCAAAATAGTTTCAAGAATTGAGCACCATTATCCGGCAGAGCAGAGAATGGATGTGCATGTCAGAAATATTGAGAGTTCCGAACCTGTCCTGGTTACCGGGCACCATGGTAAATCTTTTATTACTGTGGAGGGTTTTCGCATAATTGCCTGGAATACCGTGGGGGAAAATCGGCCAGCCGCACCGAATGATATTCGCCTCGATCCCGCCCATGTCTTTGGCACCGGCCTGCACCCTTAAACCCGTCTCTGTCTGCATCTTTAAAAAAGGTGGCAGAGGGGAATTCAGGGAAAAACTTGCAGCACAGGCTGTCCTTAATATCGGATGCGGTTCAGGCATATTGACCATTGCCGCACTGCGGCTGGGAACAGCCCGGGCCCTTGCCATTAAAATTGATCCGGAAGCTGTCTCCGGGGCCCCCGCAGAAATATACAATTAAACAGGCTTGCACGCTCTGCCCAGGTTGCGCAGAAATCATGGCATGGAGTATCGTGGCAATATGACCGTATCCTGGCCAACCTGGTCCCATCGGTGCTCTATAAGGCAGCTCCCCATATGGCAAGACTCCTCCGTGAGCAGGTAAACTACAAAAAAAAAGACACGTACCACAATGCGGTACGTGTCTTTAATGATTAATATGCGTGGTACGGTCAAGAAAATTAACTGCTAGTATTTGCCGAATTCATTGTCATCAAGGGCAATTACGCTGTTATAATCCTTAGAGTTTTTTCTTTCCCTGTTTTCCTGGAACTCCTCGGATTCCGCGTCATCCTGTTTTTCTCCGGAAGGCTCGGGAAGCTGCCACTGGGAGATTTTCTGGGCTTTTTGCTGTCTCTCTGTTCTCTTTCTTCTCAGGGTGAAACGTTCCAGCATTTCCTGCAGCTGGGCGGCCTGCGCCGCAAGCTCCTCGGCGGCAGCTGCAGACTCTTCCGCCAGGGCCGTGTTCTGCTGTGTCACATGATCGATCTGATCAAGCCCCTTATTGATCTGGGCAATGCCTTCTGCCTGTTCATTTGAGGCCGAAGCGATTTCATTGATGAGTTCACTTACCTGGATGATACCAGTCCCGATCTCATCAAGTGCCTGGGCTGTCTGATTAGCTACTTCACTGCCGTGTGCCACTTTATCCACCGAACCCTCGATCAGGGCTGCTGTTTCTCTGGCTGCCTTGGCACTGCGGGCGGCAAGGCTTCTCACCTCTTCAGCCACCACGGCGAAACCCTTGCCGTGCTTGCCGGCCCGAGCCGCCTCCACGGCCGCATTCAAGGCAAGAAGGTTAGTCTGAAAAGCTATTTCATCGATAACCTTTATTATTTTGGATATGCTCTGGCTGGCATCATTAATCTCAGACATGGCCGTCACCATGTCCTCCATTTGTGAATTTCCTTTACTGGCTGCTTCACGCGCCTTTGTGGCAAGGTCATTCGCCCGGTTGGCATTTTCAGCATTGGTTCGGGTCTGGGCTGACATCTGCATCAGTGAACTTCCTATCTCCTCCAACGAGGTCGCCTGCTGAGAAGCCCCCTGAGACAGTGATTGGCTCGAATCCGTTACCTGGCCGGACCCGGATGCCATCTGGTCTGTAGCCACGTCAATCTGCTCCATGATGACATTTAAATCCCTGCATGTCTTGGCAAGGGTGCCACGGAGCACATCCCGGTCATCTTTGGGATTCAATGAGAATGCCAGGTTGCCTTCGGCCATTTTTTTCAGAGAGCCTACAAATTCCAACTCAAGGCTCTCGGAAAAAGAGTCCATACTTCTTGCCATCTGCCCGATCTCATCGAGCTGCTTCATATCGAGCCTTCTACCGAGATGCCCTTTTTCAAATTCCTGGATCATCTCCTTGGTCCGGCCGATAGGTTCTGCGATAAATTTCTTGATCAGGATAAACATGCCGATTGAAAACAGGATAAGGGCAAGAAGCAGACTGCCCGTGACCAGGATAATGTTGCTCCTCAGGCTTTTTTCCAGCCTGTCCTTTTTGAAGGCTATCTTCATATGGCCCAGGAGATTGCCGTCCTTATCCTTTATCGCCCGTTCCACCAGCATGAGGTTGGGCATATCTTCCGTTGTCTCTTTGACCTGCGTCAGCGGCTCATAGTCACTATTGAAAATCACTGCATGGTCAATATCCGGATCAGCCTGCATGGCAGTGACGATGTTTTCAAAATCCTGGAAGTCGAAAAAGGCAAAATAATCCGCGCTGAACTTTGTAAAAATGTCGGCAATGCCGTCACCTTTGGAGTTCATCATGGCCTTCATGGTAAGCCTGTTGTTCTGGGTCATGAAAACCCCGAGCCCTATAAGCAGTATAAAAGTCAGGGTAAGGACCGGGATAAGAATCTTTTTGTTAATCGTATCCATAATAAACCGCATATACATTCACCTTATTTTCGCATAGGAACTATCCTGACAGGGAAAGAATACATCCGGGTTTACATGCTTTTTTGTTTTCTTGTTACAATCGGGTGCCGGCCAGAAAGTCAAACGCTGTTCCGGCCCCAATGGTTGCTTCCACAGAGAGGTTGAACATCCCGTCATCCATGAAGTCGATGGAGTCATAGATGAGCTTCCTGGTATACTGCAGGTTATGGATAAAGGCACCGGGATCATGGTGGAGCAGGTTGAAATTAAAGGCCGCCCCCATGTTGTTCTTGCCGGATGGATCGCTTGCCGAGGTCCAGTCCCTGTTTACAAAGTAAGGATAGCCTCCGGTAAAATCATAACCGTTATCCGCAAGTACAATCCGCAGAGCTTCCAGGGCTGCAGCATACCCCTCTTCAAGTTCATTGACAAGATCAATGAGTTCTTCAGGCCCGGTATGGCAGTCGGAGCAGGTCCGGTCAAAAGAGGTCAGTTCGATTATGGCCCCTTCTCCATCCTTTTTGACAGGCAGGAAGAGATGGCTTTCATCTGTCTTCATATGGCAGCCGACGCAGGGCCCATTGTCGCCGGCCTGGGGCGGGCTGGCCAGCCCAATCCTGTCGTGCAGATAGTATATGGAATTGGAGTAATCGCGTCCCGCAAACTCATACCCTGTGGTGGTGAACACCGTGCCGCCTGCCGCCAGATAATGGGAATTCACGAATCCCTTATCATTGAAATCATCTCCGGAATTCTTGATGGATTCACCGCTTTCACGCCCTGTATGGCAAGCCATGCACACGTTGGAACCCTTGAGATCCGGGTAGGTATAGGGCGCTACGGAGTAGTCCACGGTCACCGGGCCCGGATCCCGCAGTTCACCAGAGTTGTTGGCATGGCAGCCCCAGCAGTAGAGCATTTCGTTCTGCCCTGAAGAAGTGACGTCATCTGTATCCGGATTTCTCTCCCAACCTTCCAGATGGGAGTAATCGTTGTTGACCGGGTCATACTCAACGTCGTTATCAGGATTATCATCATTCCGGCTTGCCAGGGCAGTCAAAAAGTTCTTCAGCCCTGTCGCTGTATGGCAGCGCTGGCAGGCTTGCCGATTTTGGGCATCCCAGTCGTAATGCGCCCAGGGCGAACCGCCTTCAGGTGTATCCTGCACAGCCGCATCAAGGATATTCTGCGGGTCGCTGGCATCCGCTTCCTCTTTAACATGCATGATATGGCCGGCATGTCCGGAGCTGGCCCACTGATTGTTTATGGTAGTATCAGCAGCATGGACATTATGGCAGTCACGGCAGAGCCGTTCGCTGGCCAGGCCGAAATCACCGGCCCCGGTGCGCGGTCCCAGGTTGTAACCCTCGATGGCCGACGGGGTTTCAGGGTTGTCAAAATGGGTGTCGTAGATGATCCTATCAGGTTCGAAGAGCAGGACCCCATCCGGAGATTCCGGCTCGCCGCTACTCCAGGAATGACTGCTATTCTCGCCATGGTAGCCGTCCGCCAGGCCGAAGCTGCCGCTATTCTGGTGGCAGTTGGAACAGGTGCGGTACTCGGCGGACTGCACTACAGTATCGCCTCCATCAAACAGGGCTTCATGGAGTAACTCAAAAGGGTTATGGGCGTCATGACAGGTCCGGCACTGGACCGGGGTGGCGTCTGCCACCTGCGGTTCACCCTCAAACTTCTCCACCAGTTCGTCATGTCCGCCGTTGACATCCTTGTATAGCCTACCCCCTTCATCGGTATGGCACTTGGAACAGCGGGCCCGCACATCGGTCTCACTGTCGCCATCGTATGTATGGTCATTTATGGAGGCGGCATGGGGTGAGGCCAGGTAGTCCTCATAAATGTTGTCCGCTTCAGGATGGTGGGAGTTG
>Ga0111148_1013_pt1 | contig 37914 bp, 37 predicted proteins | sample DeeMarSeWOR28_12_FD_80359 | JGI IMG/M metagenome (GOLD analysis project Ga0111148, IMG submission 80359) | Desulfobacterales bacterium SG8_35 | reverse complement strand
TCTTTCCTGTCCATAATTTTAGATTGAAAGCCCGTTCTGTGCCGCTGAGCATCGCAGGTGTTGACGGAATAAGACGCTGGACCTGTTTGAGCCGCCACAGGCGGCGAGTTTTCAGCGTCCCGTCAACAGCGAGAAGCACAAGGCAGCCCGAAGGGCCGGTACAGTCGGGTGCCTTTTTCTTGCTCCTTCTTTTGGGCAAGCAAAAGAAGGAGGGATAATAAAACCATTTTTTTGTATTTATGTTCATTTTCTTTGCTTGCCCAAAGAAAACGAACCAAAAGAAAGGGCAGTTGATCACTTGGCCCGACTGCGTCGGACTGCCCTGCGCTGCTCACCCAGAACGGGCGACATCGGAAAGTCGCTTGCGCTCCGCCGAGTCGCTTTTCCGTTCTTTGCTGTGCTGCTCGGCTGCGTGAAACGGCAATAAACCTTTTCTTGCTCCTTCTTTAGGGCAAACTGTCAATCGTCGGCAGTTTTGTATGCCGACAAAAGAAGGAGATAGTAATAAATTAAAAGGATAGTTTATGAAGTCAGTATTGCTTGGTTAAACAGTAAGTTAGTAGAACTTTTGTATAGATATAAGGGACAGCCCTTTATCTATACCCTTGCAGGGTCATTTCCATTTCATTTGAGTGCTACAGATTGAATTTTTCCAGACGGTAAATGAGGACATGCCGCGGGATCTTCAGGAGGCGGGCGGCCTTGGAGCGGTTGCCGTTGCTTTTTTCCAGGGCTTTTACGATAAGCCCTTTCTCTATCTCTTCCAGGGAAACCCCATCCGGTGGAATGTCCGGGATTTCAAGCACATCGGATGTCTTTGCAGTGGGCAGGTTGATATCGTCAGGCTCGATGATGCTGCCTTTGCGTAAAATAAGGCTCCGTTCAACAGAATTTTGCAGTTCACGGATATTGCCCGGCCAGTCATATTTTTTCATGAGAGACATGGCCTTCTCAGAAAATTTTACGCCGCGCGGGGCCCCCAGCTTTTTCAGGAAATGATTTGCCAGCGCCGGAATATCTTCGCGCCGCTCCCGCAGGGGCGGAATATGCAGGGGAATGACGCTGAGTCGGTAATAGAGATCTTCGCGGAAACGCCCTTTGGCAACTTCTTCACGCAGATCCTTGTTGGTCGCGGCAATGATCCGTACATCAACCTTTTCGGTACGGTCCGATCCCACGGGCTCCACCTCCCGCTCCTGGATGGCCCGCAGAAGTTTAGCCTGCATGTCCATTTTCAACTCGCCTATCTCATCGAGAAACAGGGTGCCCTGGGCCGCAGTCTGGAAACGTCCCTTACGGTTTGCAATAGCGCCGGTAAAGGCTCCCTTGACATGGCCAAAGAGTTCGCTCTCTATGAGATTGTCCGGTATGGCCGTACAGTTTACCGCCACCATGGGTCCATCCTTGCGGGGGCTGTGCTGATGTACAAGCCTGGCCAGGACCTCCTTGCCGGTTCCTGATTCGCCGGTAACCAGGACCGTAGCCTCGCTGCCGGCAACCTTGAGCGCGGTTTCCAATAATTCCGCCATGGCGGAATTTGCTGTTTTCATGCCTGAGGTGCCGGTCAGCCTGTCGATCTCATCGGCTAGCTGCTGCTTTAGTGAGCGCAGGGAGCTGAGTTCAAGGGCTTTGCTGCAGGAAAGCCGCAGGGTCTCACGCTCAAAAGGCTTGGTGATGAAATTAAAGGCGCCCTCATGCATGGCAGCCACCGCCATTTCAATGGATCCGAAGGCTGTTATGACAATCACCGGTGTTTCCGGAGATTCGCGCTTGATGGCAGCAAGAACTTCCAGCCCGTCCATGTCACCCAGTTTGACATCGGTTATCACCAGGTCCGGCAGGTTTTTGCTGAAAAGTTCCAGGCCTTCCCGGCCCGAAGCAGCAGGAATTACATCAAATCCTGCTTCTGACAGGTTGTATTCGGTAACCCGCCGCAAACTTTCATCATCATCAATAAGAAGAATGGTATCCGCCATAGGTTCCTCATTTCAAGTTGAAGGGATTTTTGTGTATTATTCATTTCTTATACATTCCCTTCAATGTCTTTGAAGTCACTTTCCGTTTGTTTTTTTACGTCGCTGCCCGAATGCCGCTCAGGCAGAAAAACGGTAAAACATGCCCCCCCTGTGTCAGCGTCAGATAGCATGAGGGTGCCGCCATAGCTTTCAACAATTTTTTTGCTGATGGACAGCCCAAGGCCCGTGCCCCCGTCTTTGGTTGAGTAAAAGGGGTCAAAAATCTTCTCCTTGCGTTCGTCCGGGATGCCGGGTCCATTATCTGACACAGAAACTGCAATTCCGGACGCAAGCTTCCTGGTCTCAATTATGATCTCGCCTTTAGGAGGCGCAGCATCAATGGCATTTAAAATGATGTTCAGGAAAACCTGGGATAATTTTTCACCGTTTACAAAAAATGTTTTTCCCGCTTCCCATCCGGTTACAGTAAGCGTGATGCTTTTTTTCTGCAACTGGCTGGCAAGGAGGCTGGTAACCCGGTCCGTCACCCTGGTCAGGGGTTCGGTTTCCGCATCTTCTTTTTTCCTGCCCTGCCCGCCCCGGCGGGAAAACTGCAGAACTTCCTCTACAGTGTTATTAAGCCGGGTTGTTTCCTTGAGCAGGATTTCCACAAATTCTCTTTTCGGGTGGTCTTCGGGGAACTCGTCAAGCAGGATCTCCGCTGTGCCCTTGATTGATGAAAGAGGATTTTTGATCTCATGGGCAAGGGAGGCCGATAGTCGCCCCAGGGCGGAGAGTTTCTGCGCAGCGCTCAGCTGTTCCTCGACTTCGAGGAGGAGCTGGGTTTCCCGGTGCAGCTTGTCGTAGGATTTCTCGAGTTTTTCAGAAAGTTCCTTGTAGCGCCGCCGCAGGAGAGATTCCCTGCCCGCAATAATGCCGGTCACTGTGCCGGCTGCCAGGTATAGAATGATCTCGGTAAGTTCGCTCAAGTAGGTTTCAGGCCCCTGCCCAATATATAGCAGGACATGAGGAATGAAGGCGATTGATGACATGACCGCGAGAACGAGCCCGCCCCAGACGCCGAACCATATTGCGCCCAGAACAATAGGGAAATAGCTGAGGCGCCTGAACATGTCATGATAAAATATCAGGTATCCAGGCGTGAAATAGTGCAGCAGGCCTATGCCGATTATAACGAGAACCAGGCAGGCAAAAAGAATTTTTCTCATAGCTCGTCAGCTGTAAGATGAAAACCTCTGAATAAAAAAAACAGGTCCGCGTATACTATAATGCTTCTCGCGGCAGGAAACCATTGCTATTTAAGCTACTGAAGCCGCTGGTCTTTTGCAACCTGCAAGTTGCAAGATCGGTGTTTATCCCCAGAGATTTACCAGGGCCAGACTTATGACCGGGAAATAGGTGATGATGATCAGAGTGAGCATGAGGAGAGCAAGAAAGGGCAGCGTCGCCCTGTAAAGGGTAACCACGGATTTATCAAAACGGTAGCTGGCGAGGAAGAGATTAAGGCCCACCGGGGGAGTACAGTAGCCGATCTGCAGGTTGGTCAGGAAGATGATGCCCAGGTGGATGAGGTCAACCCCATATGCTTCAGCAATGGGAATTATTATGGGCACAACGAGCACAAGGGCTGAGAAGATATCAAGCATGGAGCCAACGATGAGAAGAAAGATATTGAGAAGCAGCAAAAAGGTGTATTTGCTGGAAATATACTCCCGGATAAGTTCAAAGAGGCGCATGGGCACCTGCTGGTCAACCAGGTAGTTCGTGGTAGCCATGGAAGCAGCCAGGACAACCAGTATGCCCCCGAAAAGCACCATGCTCTGGACCATGATCTTTGGCAGTCTTGTTATGGTAATGTCACGGTATATGAAAACCTCGACAACAAGAACATAGAGCGCAGTCACAGCCGCAGCTTCGCCCGCCACAAAAACCCCGCCATAAATTCCCCCCAGGACAATGACCGGCAGCGGCAGGTCCCAGGCCGCCTCTTTCAGGCCGGAGAACATATCCTTATAGGTTGCTTTTTCTGCTTTCTGCATGCGTGGGCCCGGTCCTTTTGCCATACTGTAGGCAACGAGGAGAATGAGCATAAGGATGCCGGGAAGAATTCCTGCTAAAAAAAGCTGATCCACCCGTGTCTCAGAAATTACCCCGTAGAGAATAAGCGGCAGGCTCGGAGGAAAAAGCAGCCCGAGACTTCCGGAAGATGTAATGAGTCCCAGGGAAAAACGCTCTGTATAATTATCCTGGATAAGGGCCGGGTAAAGCAGGCCGCCAATGGCAAATATGGTAACACCGGAGGCCCCCGTAAAAGCTGTAAATACCGCGCATACCATAAGTGAGACAACGGCAAGACCTCCAGGCATCCAGCCCAGCATGACCTGGGAAAGGCGGAGCAGCCTCTGGGGTGTGCCGCTTTCAGCCAGAAGCGTGCCGGCAAAAATGAACAGCGGCAGGGAGAGAAGCAGAGGTGTATCGGATAAACGGGACATCTCTATGATGACCACTGAAAGATCAATTCCGATACCGGAAAAGGAGAGGAGGGCCAGGGCCGAAATCACTATAAAAAGCGGGGTCCCGAGGAGAGCCAGAATAAAAATGAAGATCTTTGAGAAACCCATGGGTGTGGCTCAGGTCGTGCCGGTGGTTGGTTTTCTCAGAACAATGCGGCCGATATCCTTCACGGCAAGAACCAGGAAGCGGACGGCAATAATAGCAAACGCGGCTGGATAGACGAGGTTGAGCTCCCAGGAGGGAATATCCAGTATGCCCCTGCCGCCGTATAATGCCTCGTCACGGACAAACCTGACCGCTGCATAGGTGAGGATGATACATACGGCGGCTGAAAAAAAGTTGAGGAGAACCCGGAGCAATGGCATCAACTGTTCAGGCACCAGATGGGAGATAATATCAATACTGATGTGCTTGGACTGCTTTGTGGCCATCGCCGCACCGAACAGACCGGCCCAGACTACCAGGTAACGCAGCAGGGGGTCGGCCCAGAGAATGCCGCTGGAATAGAAAGTCCTTAAAAATATCTGGACACAGGCAAGCAGGACCATGGCAAAGAGCAAAAGACAGAGGAAGGCCTCCTCTGTCCAGGTCAATATGTCGCCGATACGGGTGAAAAACTTTTTCAGGTTGCCCATGTATATTTATTGCGGGGTAGAGGAAAGTTCTTTGTGGTAGTTGTCCAGGTGCATTATTGTTTCATCATAGATACTTTTGGAAAAGGCGTCGTCCACCAGTTTTTTAACCGTCATTTCCCTGTAGTTATTCTGCAGCTCAGCCTTGGTCATGGGAGTAGGCTTGACCAGGGAGATGCCGTTCTTCAGTAATACCTGCAGGGCCTCCTCGTTGCTTTTTCTGGTATCGCTGAGCAGCCTGTCAAAATGGGTTCTGGCTGCAGATTTCATTAATTCAGCATACTCCGGCGGCAGCCGGGAGAACGTCTTTTTGTCAAGGATAAATGCCCCGTAGGCATAGGCAAAGGGAATATCCGTTATGAATGAAATCCGGGTAAACCACTGCATGACAATGGCGCCGTAATAGGAATTGAAAGTTGTATTAATGAGGCCGGTCTGCAACGAGGTAAGCACGTCCGGAATTGAAAGCGGGATGGGAGTCACTCCCACTGTCTCAAGAAGTGACTGGCTGATGGGGTCTCCTTCCGGGGCCCAGGCCTTGCTCTGTTTCAATTCAGCCAGGGTCGTGATCGGGGTTGTTGACATTGTATAGACAAAGCCGACCTCGGAAATAGCCAGGAGCACCAGGCCTTTTTCGTCAAACTCTTTTTCAAAGCGCGGCATGAGTTTCTCCATGACCCGGTCAACTTCATCATAGGAATTAAACAGGAATGGTATGCCAAGCACCCTGAAGTCGGGCACTACTTCACTTATACCGGTCATGGTAAAGCCGCCGCCGTTAAGCTGGCCTACGCGTATTTTCCGGTACATGGCGCGGTCGTCGCCCATGACACCGCCGGCATAAATCTTAAAGCCGATTTCGCCGCCGCTTTTTTCAGTAACCTCATTGGTAAAGTCACGGAACCTTTTGGCCCAGACACTTCCATCCGGAGCCAGGGAGGCAACCTTGAAAATATACCTTGGCGGGCCTGCATGTGCGCTCTCAAAAGTTGTGACAGCAATAAATGCGGCAAGACCTAAACAGAGAAACCTGTAAAAAGTTTTCATAGTCCTAAAGCTTTAGAAGAATTCATCGACCTGGCCGATGAGTTTTGCAGCCATGACTTTGGCCAGTTTATTGCTTGCAGCCATGTCTGAATCGGTCAGCGGCTGGGCAAGCACCTCTGCCAGCAGTCGGAGGTAGAGTTCCCGGTCAAACATGATACGGGCGTAAGTCTGGGCATAGGCGATATGAGTAAGAAGAAACATTCTCTTGTTTATTGCAAGGGCCTCTTCAAAGTGTTTACGGCTGGCTTCAGGTTTGCCGCCATAAATCTGGGGACGGCTGCCATAATATGAGCCAAGAAAAATATGGGCCCCGCCATAATAATAAGCCTCGTCCAGCTCAAGTACCCTGAGCATGATACGTTCCACAATGGGCAGGTCGGCCATGGCTTCCGGAGCGCCCTCCTGGAACTGTATCCATGTGGCCCAGCCATAGGCCCCCCAGAATAGGCAGCCCACCTTGTCCGGGGAGATTCGGGCAAGCGCCTGCTCGATTTCGGCGAGTGTCTGGCCGTTTATTCTTTCCAGGCCGGGGAGCTGGTTGATAAGACTGATGCCGTGATCCCTGGCCTTGATGCTCATATTGACGGCGCGTTCGGTTTTGCCGTATTCATGCAGGGTCGTTGCATAAGCGCCGTAAGCCTTGGTTGCAGTCATAAGCAAACGTTCATTGTTCGGGTCGTCGGCAAGAAGTCCTTCAAGCAGCAGCAGCAGGGAAGGAGCGCCCTCCTGCAGCAGCTCCAGGTCTGTCTGTTTCTGCAATGAAAGGGTCAAGGGGTCCAGGAGAGGGTTGACAACCAGGGAGGTGCAGCCGCTGCTGAACAGCGCTACAAGGGCAGCAGCTAAAATCCCGCTAAGGATGGATGTTGTTGCTTTGCGCATCATGATCAGGTTTGTTCAGGGATTGCAGTAAGGCAGGTAAATGTTTCTCATTTTGTAGTTGCGCTAAGTATTTGCATTAGATATGCAAGTCTAGTGAAATATCATATGGTGTGTCAAGAATGAAAGGAAGATGTAGCGATTATTTTGCCTGGGAAAGGTGCGCAAATGACAAAAAAGATCATCGGGGTTTTCGGTGCCGGGAATGTGTCCGAGGCAGATGAGGCCTGGCAGGCTGCTTTAAACGTCGGCCGGCAACTGGCCCGGAAGGGTTGTATTGTTTTGACGGGGGGGCTTGGGGGTGTCATGACTGCCGCAAGCATGGGAGCCAGGGAGGCAGGCGGAATTACGGTTGGTATTTTGCCTGGCACCAGAAGCTCAAGTCCTGCAAACCCGTATGTGGACATTCCTCTATATACCGGCATGGGTGAAGCCCGGAACGTTATTAATGTTAAAAGCTGCAGTGCGGCGATAGCCATTGGGGGGGAATATGGTACCCTTTCAGAAATAGCCCTGGCCCTGAAAGGGGGGTGTCCCATAATTTTGCTCAATTCATGGTCTTTTGCTCCTCACGGCGGCCCCGAAAAACCCGGTCTGCTTGTTGCCGGAAGTCCTGAAGAGGCGGTTGACATGGCAATTGCACAGGCGCAGGGGAGTAAATAGTTGATATTCTGGCTCCAGAATAATCGTTAAACAATTACCTGGTTGTTAAGAATATCAGGTGAAGGCAATTGCCGGCGCATGTAGATAAACTTTCTTTAATCTCATAGATCCTCAGCTCAGGTGACGGTTCAGGGGTTGGTTATGCGGGGTGAGCAGGAGGCGGACTGATTTGTCTGCCTGACGATTTATCGTACTTGACAAGTTAAACAAAACAGGTATATTTGTTGCCTTGCAGTTTAAGCCTGAGGGCGGGCGTAGCTCAGTTGGTAGAGTACAAGCTTCCCAAGCTTGGGGTCGCGGGTTCGAACCCCGTTGCCCGCTCCACCGAAAGATTTGCGTTCGGCTGCTGAAAAGGTAGCGAAGTGCCCCGTTTTTCTCTGAAGCAGCCGGGATGAAGCGAAAGCTCCATTAGGCCGTAACAGGACCGGCTTACGTTACTGCGGTCTGATTTTCGCGTTATAAAGTTCAGGCTGTTTCTCTGCCTGAACTGATGTTGAAAGTGGGCTTTATTTGCCCGCTTTTTTTATTTTGTCAGTTAAGGGCCTGATATGGCTGAAACGGTAAATAAACGGGTGGAAGCAGTTGCGCGGCCGGTACTTGAGGAACTGGGACTCGAATTGCTGGAGGTGCAGTACCGGCGTGAACAGAGTGGCTGGGTGCTGCGGCTGATAATAGACAGGCAGGACGGTGTCACCCTGGATGACTGCGCAGCCGCCAGCCGGGAAATCAGCCAGCTTCTGGACATCGAGGACTTTATCGACCAGGCCTATAACCTGGAGGTGTCTTCACCCGGTCTTAACCGGCCCCTGAAAAATATGGCTGATTTTCAGCGCTTTGCAGGAAGCATGGCAAAGATAAAAACAATGGAGCCGATTTCCGGGCAGCATGTTTTTATCGGCAGGATACTGAAAGCTGAAGAAGAAACGATTATTCTGGAGGTTGGCCGCAAGGAAGTGACTATTCCATTTTCGCAGGTATCCAAGGCCAGGCTGGAAGTTGAATTTTGACGAACCCTTAGAATGTGCCGCAGTCGGCAGCAGGGCCAAACACAGTAGAAGATGTTACGCGAGCAATACCTGTCCGCATCGCGCTTTGTCACGATGCCGACAATTTTAACGGACCCTTAGAATGTGCCGCAGTCGGCAGCAGGGCCAAACACAGTAGAAGATGTTACGTGAGCAATACCTGTCCGCATCGCGCTTTGTCAGGATGCCGACAATTTTGACGGACCCTTAGAATGTGCCGCAGTCGGCAGCAGGGCCAAACACAGTAGAAGATGTTACGTGAGCAAGACCTGTCCGCATCGAGCTTTGTCACGATGCCGACAATTTTGACGAACCTTTACTTGGCAGGCAGATAATGGCATCAGCAACTGATGCATTTTATGCAGATACCGGTTTGCCATGGAGTATGAATTATGTTGTCGGACTTGAAGAGAATAATTGAACAGATAAGTAGAGACAAGGGGATAGAGAAACACTTGCTTGTCGAAACCATCGAGGAAGCCGTGCGCTCGGCAGCCCGGAAAAAATTCGGGAGCCGCAGGGACATGGAAGTACAGTACAATGAAGAACTGGGCGAGGTTGAGATTTTCCAGTTCCGCACGGTGGTGGAAAAGGTTGAGGACGAACAGACCGAAATATCCCTGAAAGAGGCAAGTGCCCTGGACCCTGGCGTGAAGCTGCATGATGAGATCGGAACAAAGATGGAGAATCTTGCTGATCTTGGCAGGATAGCAGCCCAGTCAGCCAAGCAGGTAATCATCCAGAAAATGAAAGATGCCGAGCTCGATGTCATCTACGATATGTACAAGGGCCGCAAGGGTGAGATAGTCAATGGTATCGTGCAGAGATTTGAGCGTGGCAACATGATTATCAACCTTGGGCGTACAGATGCCGTCCTGCCCCATAGCGAACAGATACCCAAAAGATCTTTCCGGCAGGGTGACAGGATCAGGGCCCTGCTGCTTGATGTGCGCCAGAGCGCCCGGGAACAGCAGCTAGTTCTGAGCCGGACCAATAATGATTTTCTCTCAAAACTTTTTGAGATGGAAGTTCCTGAAATTGCAGAAGGTATTGTCAAGATAATGGGTGTCAGCCGCGAACCGGGCTTCAGGGCGAAGATTGCAGTCTCCTCCAGCGAGACAGATGTTGACCCTGTTGGAGCCTGTGTCGGCATGAAGGGATCAAGGGTGCAGAATGTAGTCCAGGAACTGCAGGGTGAAAGGATTGATATCGTGCCCTGGAGTCCCGACCCAGCAAAATTTGTATCCAATGCCATGGCACCGGCCGAGGTGTCCATGGTCCTGGTTGACGAGGACAAGAAATCCCTTTTGGTTGTTGTGCCTGACGACCAGCTCTCTCTGGCCATTGGACGCCAGGGCCAGAATGTGCGCCTGGCTTCCAAACTGCTGGGCTGGAATATTGATGTCAAGAGTGAATCCAGGTATGCCAAGCTGGAAGAGGAGGGCTACAGGTCGCTTCTTAATATTGAGTCCGTTGATGAAGGTCTGGCTGACATCCTTTATGACGCCGGTTTCAGGGCTGCAGGTGATCTGAAGGGGGTAAGCGCAACAGAGCTGGAAGGTTTGAAGAACATGAATCCGGAACGGGCTGCAAAACTAGCCGAAGCAATTGAGAGTTATATGGAATCTGCAGCGGCTGCGGTTCCAGTAACTGAAGAGACCGGAGCACAGGAAGCACCGGAGATGGAGCCTGCACCCGAGACTACGGGTACGGACAATGTCAGGGTATATGAACTGGCCAAAGAGGCCGGCATTAAAAGTACTGAGTTGGCAGATAAGCTGATAGAACTCGGCTATGACATAAAAGGCTACAACTCAACAGTGGATGGAGAGACAGCCGAGAAAATCCGGGAAGAGGTTTTAAACCGGTAAGTACCTTAAGGGATTACAGGTGCAAAGACAAACAGGAGCCGGACAGGAAACCTGCAAGAGATGAAAGCGCAGCCCATACGGACTTGCCTGGGATGCAATAAAAGGTTTCCCAAAAATCAGCTCATGAAATTTGTGTTGCATAAGGGAATGGTCATGCATGACAGCAAAGGAACTGGGCAAGGCCGTTCAGCTTATTGTTGTAATGATAGAAATTGTTTAGGTGTTTTTTTCAGGCAAAAAAAGAAATTGTCCAGGGCTTTTCGGGTTCAGGACGGTCAAATAAGTTTTTTAGTTGAAGGACTGGGAGTAAAGAATGAGCAAAATCAGGGTATATGATTTAGCCAAAGAAGCCGACATGGCAAGTAAAGAGTTGGCGGATAAGCTTATCGACCTTGGCTATAATATAAAAAGTCACAGCTCGACGGTCGATGATGAAGTTGCTGACGAGATCCGCAGAAATGTGCTCGGCACTGCAGAGACCGAGGTTGTTGAGAAGCGTATCAGCACCAAAGGGCGTGCGACAATTATACGGAGACGGGCGCAGACCGTGCGTCGGGCTCCTGAAATTCCGCCTCCTGCAGCAGATGAGGTTGAGCCTCCTGCTGTGGAAGAGGAAGAGAAAGAAAAGCCAGCCGTAAAAAAAGCTGCTGTAAAACCGGCAAAAAAGAAGGTTGCAAAAAAGAAGAAAAAAGATGTCGAGGTTGAAGCAGCAGCTGCCGAGGAAGCCATTGAGCCTGTTGCGGCGCCGGCTGAAGAGCCGGAGGCCGTCATTGAGCCGGAAGCTGAGGAGCCTGCCGTAGAAGCCGAACCGGAGAAGAAAGCAGAAGAACCGGAGGTTGTTGAGGCTGAAAAGCAGGAAGAAGAGCCTAAGCCCAAGGCGGTAAAACGCATCGTGCCGCCCCGCAAGGGATTGGCCAAGGTTATCAAGAGGGCGGCGATACAGGTCCCGGAAGAAAAGCCAAAAGTGCCGGCCAGACCGGCAAAAGGAAAAGCACGGGCTACAACGGCGCAAAAATCCATGGAAATGCAAGATGTCGGTGGCGGACCTGCTGAAGAGGCCCGCCCTGGCAAAGGGAAGAAAAAGGGCAAAAGGATTGTCCAGTTCCGTTCCGAGGTCGAGGAGCGTGGGGAACGCTTCAAAAAGGGATTCGGTGGAAAACGCAAGGACCGCCGGGGGTTTGGCGCTGACGGGGAATTTGAGTACGGTCCAAGGGGTCTGCGGGGGCCAAAGGGCAAAAAGAAAAAAGCCGAAGCAGTTCCTCCGGCTGCAGAGACAAAGGCCATCAAGAAGCGGATCAAGGTTTTTGAAACCATCAGCGTCGGGGACCTGTCCCACAGGATGTCAGTTAAGGTGAACCAGGTCATCGCCAAGCTTATGGGCCTTGGTGTCATGGCAACGGTAAACCAGATCCTTGATATTGATACGGCAACACTCGTTGCTGCCGATTTTGGCTATGAGGTTGAACAGGGCCTGACGGATGAAATAAATGTAATGCAAATGGAGGAGCAGGAACAGGAAGTTGGCGGCGAGGCATTGCCCAGGCCTCCTGTTGTAACTGTCATGGGGCATGTTGACCATGGAAAGACCTCCATCCTGGACTCGATCCGCAAAACCGATGTCGCGTTGGGCGAAGCTGGCGGTATTACGCAGCATATAGGCGCCTATTATGTCCGCTCCAGTGCAGGGGACGTGGTCTTTCTCGACACCCCGGGCCATGCTGCCTTTACCGAAATGCGATCCCGCGGCGCCCAGGTAACGGATGTTGTTGTTCTGGTTGTTGCTGCAGATGACGGGGTTAAAGACCAGACCAAGGAGGCAATCAACCATGCCCAGGCGGCCCAGGTGCCGATTGTGGTGGCGGTCAATAAGATCGACAAGGCAGATGCCGATCCGGCGCGGGTGAAAAGAGAGCTTGCCGAGTTGGGCCTGGTGCCTGAAGAATGGGGCGGAGATGTGATCTACTGTGAAACCTCAGCGAAAAAGGGCATTGGTATTGAAGAGCTGTTGAATAATATTTTACTGCAGGCAGAGGTTCTGGAACTCAAGGCAAATCCGAACCGCAAGGCGCGCGGCAGGGTTATTGAAGCCCAGCTCCATAAAGGAAGGGGGCCCGTTGCCACTGTTTTGGTGCAGGAAGGCACCCTGCACCTCGGCGAACCAATAGTAATCGGCCAGTACTCCGGCAAGGTCCGGACCCTTACCAATGACAAAGGCGAGCAGATAGAGGAAGCAGGTCCGGCAACGCCGGCCGAGATCCAGGGACTCTCAGGGGTGCCCCAGGCCGGAGATGAATTCATGGTGGTCAGAGATGATAAAATGGCCAAGAATGTCAGTGCCTCGAGGCAGCTCAAGGCCAGGGAACTGGAGCTTGCTTCCACATCCAAGATTTCACTGGACAAACTGTTTGAACAGGTGAAGCTGGGGGATATCAAAGAACTGCGCATTGTTCTGCGTTCTGATGTGCAGGGAACGCTGGAGGCCTTTGGGAAGGCAATCGAGGAACTCAGTACTGATGAGATCAAGGTCCGCATCCTGCACGAGGGAACAGGCACGATCACAGAGTCTGATGTCCTGCTGGCATCAGCTTCCGACGCCATTATCATCGGCTTTAATGTCAGACCGCCTGTAAAAGTCAAGGAACTGGCAGCGAAGGAAAAGGTGGATATACGGTTCTATGACGTCATATATCACGCTCTTGACGATATAAAGAAAGCCATGGTCGGCCTGCTGGAGCCTGAATTCGAAGAAGCGGTCATCGGCAGTGCCGAAGTACGGGAAACCTTCCAGGTGCCAAAGGTCGGCACCATTGCCGGCTGTTACGTCATAGACGGCAAGGTGGCGCGCAATGCGAAGGTAAGAGTGCTGCGAGACGGTGTTGTAATTTATACCGGCCAGATGGGCTCCTTAAAACGATTCAAGGATGACGCCAGAGAAGTGGCAAGCGGCTACGAGTGCGGTATAGGCATAGACAACTTCAATGACATCAAGGTCGGAGACGTTATCGAAGCCTTTATCATGGAAGAGGTGGAAGCCAGCCTGTAAGAAGGATTACTCATCTTCAGGCATGAAAAAGGCAAAGAAATGACGGCTGCACACTCCAGGAAAAGTATATACCCGTTTGCCAGGGAGGCCCCAGGCAACAAACGGCCGAAGCGGGTCGCGGATATGATAAAGAATGAGATCGCTCTTCTTCTGCTCCGCAAGGTCAAAGATCCCAGGCTGACCAATGTCAGTATAGTCACCGCGGAGGTGACCAAAGATTTACGCAGGGCGGTAGTTTATTACAGTGTTTTGGGAGATGACGCACAGGTTCGAAAAGCCGCGGAAGGGCTGGAGCGCGCCAAAGGATTCATCCGCAGTCATCTTGCCCGGGAACTTGGCATGCGCGCTACCCCTGAGCTGGTTTTTAAACATGATCTTTCCATGGCCCGTCAGGAGGAAATGGAAAGGCTGCTGAAGGAGATACACATTGATGCTGAGCCCCCCGAAACAGGTTCCTAACCAGATCACCGAAGCATTGCGCCAGGCAGAAAATGTGCTTATTGCCACCCATGTATTTCCGGATGGTGATGCCCTGGGTTCGCTTTTGGCGCTTGGGGAAATTCTGGGGTCTTTGGGGAAGAAGGTATACTGCTATAGCGAAGAACCTGTTGTAGCGATGTATGAATTCATGCCCGGCTCTGAAAAGCTCATAAATGATCTGCCTGACATGGCAGCGTTAGATGCAGCTGTTGCTGTTGATTGCGGCGACCGTTTCCGGCTTGGCCGTGAAATGCAGACCCTTTTGCAAATACATCCGTTCATTGTCATTGATCATCATGCCGGACACAGGGATTTCGGTGATATAAGCTGGGTTGAATCAGACCGGTCCTCAACCGCGGAAATGATTTTTGACCTGGCCCTGGCCCTTAATGCAGATATTTCATACAACGCCGCCTATTGCCTCTATACTGCAATAGTCTCGGACAGCGGTTCTTTTAAATATGAATCAACTTCAGCCTATACATTCCATGTTGCCAGCCATTTATTGAACCGTGGGGTGATACCGTCTGATGTTGCCGGAAAACTTTTTGACAACTATTCAGTGAATCGTCTGCATCTGCTGGAAAAGGTCCTCGGCTCCCTGGAGCTTTATGCTGACGGCCAGATAGCTGTCATTACCGCTACAAATGAAATGTTTGCGGCAAGCGGGGCCAAACCGGAGGACACGGAAGAATTTATCAACTTGCCCCGAGCGCTTCGTTCGGTTAAAGTTGCCGTTTTTTTTAAGGAAACGCCTGATGGGTATATCAAGGTCAGCCTTAGGGCCAAGGGAGAATGTGACGTCGCCCATGTGGCTTCGAAATATGGCGGCGGCGGTCACAGAAATGCAGCCGGATATAGAGTAAAAGACAAAAAACTGGCTGAAGTGAAGGAAGAACTGCAGCAGGAACTCAAACGTCGGCTCAAGTCGAGGTGGTCCGCTGAATAGGAACAGCCCTGATCGTTATGATGGTATCTGAAACAGAGAGCACACAAGACCTGCTGCAGAAAAAAAACAGTTCCCCTTTATCCGGGAGCAGTGCTGCATCTCGGCTGGAAGGGGTTTTCCCGGTGTGCAAACCCGAAGGTGTCTCATCCTTTCGCATGGTGCAGCTGGTGCGGCGGATCCTGGGTATTAAAAAGGTTGGTCATACCGGCACCCTTGATCCGTTTGCCACGGGCGTGCTTGTTCTTTGTGCCGGAAGACCGGCGACCAGGCTCATCCCGCAGTTGATGGAGGGAGACAAGGAGTACGAGGCAACCCTGCAATTAGGCGTCATCACCGACACCCAGGATCCTGAGGGCAGAGTTGTTGAGAAGCGCCAGGTCCCGGAAATAGCAGAAAGAGACATTGAACAATGTCTGGCCCTGTTCAGAGGGGAGCAGATGCAGACGCCGCCCGCATACTCTGCTTTAAAGCACAAGGGAAAGCCCTTGTACTATTATGCCCGCAGGGGTATCGAGGTCGTCAAGGAGCCGCGTTTAATAATAATCAAGGAACTGCAGTGTCTAGCCCGGGACAGTGAAACAGTAACGCTGAAGGTTGTCTGCTCCAAGGGCACCTATATCAGAACACTTGCTGCAGACATTGGTGAATTCTTGGGCTGCGGTGCGCATCTGCGCAAACTGAAAAGAACCCGTAACGGTTTTTTCTCACTGGGAAAAACCCTGCCGGGCGAGGAATTGTTTACAGGGGAAACTGGGAGATCGCTGCTGAACTCGCATCGAATACCGGTGGAGACGGTAAAGGAATTACTTGCCGGCAGCAGAGAAAATAATTATTGAGGATATTCAGGCTGGCAGGACAGTCTTTCGGGTATGCCACTTTGACTTTTAACCCGAGGTGATGAAACCTGGCACATCCAGCATTTTTTGAAACAAACGACAGGAGGAAAGTTGTGGCACAGCAAGCTGAGAAGAAAAACGAAATCATTGAAAAATTTAAGACGCACGATACCGATACCGGCTCATCCGAAGTGCAGATCGCGCTGCTGAGTGACCGGATCAGCTACCTGACAGAGCATTTTAAGGTTCATAAGAAGGACCATCATTCCCGCCGCGGTTTGTTGAAGCTCGTCGGGCAGAGAAGAAGGCTGCTGCAGTACTTGAAGCAGAAGGACATTTCCAAGTATCGCGCCATAATTCAGGAACTTGGTATCCGCAAGTAGGTGGAAGGAAAGGTTCAGCCGAGACGCTTGCCTTTCCGGCTGCAGAAGGCTTTTGTCATCCTCCCGGTTTGTCCGGTCAGGGAGATTATTGCTGGAGAGGGATGCCCGCAGTAAAACATTCAGTTTAGAGCGGGTAAGGTCCCTGCCCTGAGCAGGAGATTGCAGAGCTTACAGCTGAAACAAACCAGAAGGAGAATACATGTATAAAAAAGTTGAGGCCGAAATCGGCGGCAGAATTTTGTCGATCGAAAGCGGTAAGGTTGCCAGGCAGGCCAATGGCTCGGTCCTGGTGACTTATGATGAAACCGTAGTGCTGGTAACGGCAACCGCTGCTAAGGAAAATAAACCGGACATGGGCTTTTTGCCCCTGACCATCGAATACCAGGAGCGTTTCTATTCCGTGGGCCGGATCCCGGGCAGTTTTTTCCGGCGTGAAATTGGCAGGCCGACTGAAAAGGAGACCCTGACCTGCAGGATCATCGACCGACCGCTGCGCCCACTGTTTGAGGACAGCTGGATGACGGAAACCCAGGTTATTGCCACAGTGCTTTCCGCTGATCAGCGAAACGATCCGGATATCCTGGCCATGATCGGCGCCTCCGCTGCCCTGATAATTTCAGATATCCCCTTCCTGCGCCCCATTGCCGGGGTGAGGGTGGGATATATTGACGGGCAGTACGTGGTAAACCCGACCACGGACCAACTGAAAGCATCCAGGATGGAGATTGTGGTTGCAGGTACCCGTGATGCAGTGGTCATGGTTGAGGGTGGAGCTGATAACCTGTCCGAAGAACTGGTCATGGAAGGAATATTTTATGGGCACCAGCAGCTGCAGATACTCCTTGATCTGCAGGAGGAGTTACAGTCTGCTCTCGGAAAAACAAAACGCCAGGTTGAACAGCCTGAAATAGATACAGCGTTGGCCGGAAAGGTTGAAGAAGCCGCCGCTGCCGGTATGACTGAAGTGATCACCACCATCGATAAGATGGAACGTGGACGGCTCTATGATGAGTTGAAGGCACGGATTGCTGAAGAAATGGAAAGTGAAAAGGAAGGTTGTGCCGGTGAAGTACAAGAGATGCTGGGCAACCTTAAGAAAAAGATGATGCGGGATAAAATTGTTGTTGAGAAGTCCCGCATTGACGGCCGGGCCTTTAACGAGGTGCGGCCCATTACCTGTGAAGTCGGCTGTCTGCCCCGCACCCATGGTTCAGCGCTGTTTACCAGGGGAGAAACCCAGGCCATGGTGACAGCTACTCTGGGCAGCGAAGTTGATGAACAGAGGGTTGAAACCCTGCAGGGCATGTCATACAAACAGTTCATGCTGCATTATAACTTTCCGCCCTTCTGTGTTGGCGAAGTGCGCTTCATGCGCGGGCCGAGCCGGCGGGATATAGGCCATGGCGCCCTGGCAGAGCGCGGCATAAGTGCTGTCCTGCCCACGGCAGAAAAGTTCCCCTATACCATGCGCGTTGTTTCAGACGTCCTTGAATCAAACGGTTCTTCCTCCATGGCAACAGTGTGCGGTGCAAGTTTAGCGCTCATGGACGGAGGCGTACCGATCAAGAAGCCGGTTTCAGGTATTGCCATGGGACTGATCCAGGAGGGTAATGAGGTGGTAATCCTTTCTGATATCCTTGGCGATGAAGATCATCTGGGTGACATGGATTTCAAGGTGGTCGGCACCTCTGAAGGTATAACCTCGTTGCAGATGGATATCAAGATAAGCGGGGTGACCCGGGAGATCATGAGCAAGGCTCTTGAACAGGCGAAGGAGGGCCGGCTGCATATTCTTGACAGGATGCAGGAAGCAATCGCAGAACCCCGGGCAGAAATCGCGCCCCATGCCCCTAAGTTTTTTACGGTCAAAATAAACCCGGATAAGATCCGTGACATCATCGGCCCAGGCGGAAAAATTATTAAAGGCCTGAGCACTGAATTTGATGCAAAGATTGAAGTTGATGATGATGGGAATGTAAAAGTATTTACCCCCAGCGGTGATATTGCTGAAAAGCTGCTTGCCCGCATCGAAGATATCACGCAGGAGGCCAAGGTCGGCAAGATCTATAAGGGAATTGTCAAGACCATTAAGGATTTCGGCGCCTTTGTCGAGATCCTGCCCGGCACCGATGGATTGGTACACATTTCTGAACTGGCTGATCACCGGGTGAATAAGGTGACAGATATCCTGAAAGAGGGTGACGAGGTCACTGTGAAAGTTCTTGAGATAGACAGCCGCGGCAAGATCAGATTGAGCCGTAAAGCGGCCCTTGCTGAAGAAAACAAATGATGAGAATACTGCAGGGGGCTCTATGAAAGCCAATAAAGGGCCCTCTGCTTTTTTTGAGACTTCCGTCTCTTTCCGGTTTCTTGTATTCCATGTTTAACAGAACAGTCCTTCCCAATGGCATAAGGATCATTACTGAAGCCCTCTCGCATTCAAAGGTGGTTTCCGTAGGCGTCTGGTTGGATGTAGGTTCCAGGGATGAAAATGACCTGAACCGCGGTGCGGCCCATTTTGTCGAGCACATGCTCTTCAAGGGGACAGGCAAACGTTCGGCCCAGGACATTGCCAGGGAATTTGATGTCCTGGGCGGTTCAGCCAATGCATTTACCACCAGGGAAAATACCTGCCTGCACGCCACTGTCATGGAAAGCAAGCTCCCCATACTGGTGGAACTGTTTACGGACCTGCTGACCAACTCTGTGTTTACCGAGGAGGAAATAGAAAGGGAACGCCAGGTCATACTGCAGGAAATACATATGGTCGAGGATACCCCTGATGACCAAATACATGATCTTTTTGCAGCATTGCTCTGGGGGCAGCATTCCCTCGGCAAAACTATTCTCGGCAGCCATGAGATTGTTGAGGCCATGAACTCCGGCAAACTTCAGGAGTTTGTCCGGAACTATTATACGCCCGACAAGATCGTTATTGCTGCAGCAGGCAATGTTGAGCATGATGATTTTGTCAACCTGTGGCATAAGACTTTCGACAGGTTCGGGCAAGCAGGTGAGTCGACGCCGGGACGTCATAAGCCGGCAGAGCTGCCGCCTGGCCGCAAGATTTATGCCAAACCCCTGGAGCAGGTGCATATCCTTTTGGGAACGTACGGGTTGTCCATCAGCGATGAAGACCGTTTTGCTTACCTGCTGCTGAATGTCCTGCTTGGCGGCAACATGAGTTCCCGGCTTTTCCAGGAGATCAGGGAAAAAAGGGGACTGGCCTATTCCATTTATTCCTATATCGCCCCCTATTGCGACTCCGGTTACCTTGCCGTCTACCTGGGAGTTGACAGGAAATCCGTTAATGAATCCCTGGAGCTTATATCTAAGGAAATAAGGATGTTGCAGAAAACTCCTGTGGAGGAAAAAGAGTTGACCAATGCCAAGGACTACATCAAAAGCGGCTTGTTCCTGTCCATGGAAAGCATGGAGGCGATTATGACCCGCATTGCCAGAAATGAACTGTATTTTAATAAATACATTCCGCTTGCAGAGCTGATAGATTCCATTGAACGGGTTGCCGGCCATGATATTCTGCGGATCGGCAGCAGGATTTTCGGCAGGCAGGAATTAACCCTTGCCGGTCTTGGTCCCCTGGAAAAGACAGGGATTGCCTGGAAGGCCTAATCCGCAGGGCGGAAATAAGCAAATTACGGAGCCTCGATACGGTGCGCAATCCTATAGTTGTCAAAATCAGTTGGCTCGATCCGGAAAATGCAGGGGATATAAGCCTGCCCGCCTACCATTCAGCTGAGGCATCCGGCATGGATGTGGCGGCTGCGGTAGCAGAGCCGGTTGAATTGGCGCCTGGTGATATAAAAATAATACCCACCAATCTTGCGGTTGCCATCCCGCCGGGGTATGAAATGCAGGTGCGGCCCCGCAGCGGCCTGGCAATCAAGCATGGGGTGACAGTCATAAACAGCCCCGGGACCATTGATGCAGACTACCGCGGCGAAGTTAAAATCGGCTTGATCAATCTTGGCCCCGAACCGTACACCATTCAGCGCGGTGACAGGGTGGCCCAGCTCATAGTTGCTGCGGTGTTGAGGGCTGACCTGCAGGTGGTGGCAGAACTGGACAAGACAGGCCGGCAGGCCGGGGGATTCGGGCATACCGGGAAATAGAGTATTAACTGTTCATTTTTTATCAGCATACGATTCTGCTGATGATTGACAGTTTGCCCAAAAAACGAACCAAAAAAGGCAGCCAATCACTTGGTCCCGCAATAGCGGGGTTGTCGGCATACGAAACTGCCGACGATTGACATCTTGCGCTGCTTGTAAAGAGAGGGCGCTTCGGAAAGTCGCTTTGCTCCGCCGAATCGCTTTTCCTCTCTTTGCTTCGCTGCTCAGCTGCGTGAAATGGCGAAAAAATAAAAATTATCATTCCCCAAAAAGATAATTAAACATAATTTTAGTAAATACTTTTGTTCTTGATTCCTGTAAGTTTTGCAGTTAGTGGAAATGCAAGGAAGAAGGCAAATGGCTATAGTAGACTATGCCAATTGCCTGATGACGAAGCAGTTTCGATGAGTGCGGCACTCCCGCAGGGTAATTGATTTTGAAAATATGTGTTTATTACACAAATAAAAGATGTTGCACAGGGATTTACCTGTAAGACTAAACTATATGTACTGTCATTTCTTTAAATAAAAGATTTTCAAAATCAATTATACAGGATCAAGAATGAGGTTTTGTGTCTTAGGCAGCGGCAGCAGGGGGAATGCCACTTATCTTGAGTCCGGGGGGACCGCTGTCCTCATTGATGCCGGCATGTCCGGCAGAGAACTGCAGAAAAGACTCGCAGCAATAGATGTTGAGCTTTCAGCACTTCATGCCATCCTGGTAACCCATGAGCATAATGACCACGTCCAGAGCGTAGGTGTTCTTTCCCGCCGGGCAAAGATCCCGGTCTACGCCAATCCGGCAACATTTTCCGCTGCTTCGAAAACTGTTAACAGGCTTATTTCCTATAACGAGTTTGAAACAGGCACTCCCTTTCATTTGCGCAATTTAGAGATCCACCCCTTTTCCATATCACATGATACAGCGGATCCGGTGGGCTTCCGCATTTCAGACGGGAGTGTGTCCCTGGGCTACTGCACTGATACGGGCAGGGTGTCACGACTCATGCTGCAGCGCCTGGCATCCTGCCAGGCCCTTGTTCTTGAAAGCAACCATGATATTGCAATGTTGCAGAATGGCATGTATCCGCCGTACCTGAAGCAGAGAATACGGTCCAGCCAGGGACATCTTGATAATATGGAAGCGGCGGCTTTTCTCCAGGAGCTGGTACATGAAAAACTGCAGCATGTGGTTCTTGCCCACCTGAGCGAGGAAAACAACCACCCTGAAATAGCCTTTAATGCTGCTGTACAAGCCCTGCATAACAATCCGCATTGCAGGGAAAGATCTGTTGGGATTTCAGTGGCAAGCCAGGGATGTATCGGGGAGTTTGTCAGCTTGTCCGGGAAATAAAAGGTTTCACATCTTCCCGAGAAAGCGCTTTCATGAAAAATCTCAAAGAGTTCACACCCAGCTAAAGGGCGCCGCACATGGTTTCAAAATTTTCACATTCCTCCTGGTTCAGGAATGGACAGGGCTCACTTTGGAACCACTGCAGCTTGGGGCACCAGTACCGGTCTTTATAAGGCTCATTGCAGCCATCTTTGGTCAATTTTTCCCGTTTTTTATTACCGTGCCGTACCTGCTTTCCCTGTATTGAAAATCTCCACACCGCCATAGTTCACCTCCTTCTGCTTAGACCCATCCCGGATAATTCACGGGTATTTTCCTCCTGGGTGTCGGGCCAAGGGTCTGTATTGCAGTCTGCCTTCCCAAGGAATCAAGGTCTTACTCCTTGTATTCGTTGGTTTTTTGTCATTTAGGAGTTAAGCAAGAAATATGCCAGCAATGGAAGGGGGGAGGCCCGCACCTTGTATTTTTGGGAAAGTCGTTTTATTCCAAGCAATTAGGAGTATTGGCCGCAAGCAGGCATTATGGACAAGAGCAGGGGCAATGGCTGGGAATCATTTTGTTGCAGAAGATAACGACAATAATTGTCAGGTTATTTGCATGGAGGAATCCTGGAAAATGCGTCCGGTTCAGCTGTCCAGGAGATAATCCTGCCGGATGTTTGAAAGTGCTGCAAAAATGTTGGATTTGACCTTGGGATCAAGTTCGCTGAGCAAAGCTACAACTCTTCGCGCCTCCTGTCTTTTGGAATCGTTATCACGGGGACAGGGATTTTTGACCGGCATGATGGCGGCGGCGGCAGCTATTTCCATGATATCTTTTTTTTCAAGATAGGCCATGGGCCGTATAATGTGTATGCGGCCGGCAAAAAGTTTCTGGTTCGGGACCATGGTGCTGATATTTCCGGCATAAAGAAGGTTTATGAAAAAGGTTTCCAGGATGTCGTCCTTATGGTGTCCGAAGCTGATTTTGTTGAAACCCTGCTCTTCTGCTATTGCAAAAAGCCGGTTTCTGCGCAATCGCGCGCAGTGGTAGCAGAGGCTCTTGCCTACTGCCGCCGCTGTCGCTCTGTGCCAGAAATCTGTTTTTTCAATCAGGTAAGGGACGCCAAGGGTCTGCAGCTGCTCGGCAACCTTGGCACCCGTTGAGCTGTCAAAACCATTGTCAATGTAAACAGCCAGGATTTCGTAACGAATCGGAGCCTTATGCTGCCAGTGGTTAAGAATCCAGGTCAGCACCAGGCTGTCGACTCCACCTGAAACAGCAATGAGCACCCGGTCCCCCTCTGCCAGCATTGCATAGTTGTGCATGGCCTGGCCGATCCTCTTGTTTGCAGCCTTGCTCAGCACACTCATGATCACGATCGGTAAGTGAATTTGATTGGTAATGTCCCTTAAGGAATGGGAGTTTCCCGCAGGTCGAAGTCTGTTGTCTACGCTGCGCGAACGCAGACGGCGGGAAGCTCCAAATTGCCGTATCAGTTCTATTGCAGGTAGGGGCAGCTGTTGAGTTTTTTTGTCAAGCCGGCTTGAGCCAGTTCTGCAGCTGTAAGCCAACGGAAACCGGAGCCTGTGGAACGGGAGCTTAGAATATTTTCGAAGAGCGGTTGTTGAGTTTGGTCAAAATCAGCACTCCAGACAACCTGGCTGTTTGCGATGGCAAGAAGCTTTAAGGAGAAGGCAACCGAGGCCGGTTTGTCGACGGCATATGCAGACCCGGTCCTGGTCTGGTAACGTTCCACCTCTGTTACCAGGACAGCATCATACTGGAGTTGTCGGCCCGCTTCCCTTGCCAGGTAAAGAGCTTGGCCTGATTGTGACGGTTGCAGGCCTTCCAGCTCGGTTTGTGATATAAAACGAACACCTTTGTGGTCCCTGAAAAAATCACTCAGCAAAGAATTGATGATTTTTGCCCCGGCTTCAAGCTGTTCCTTTGTTTTGGTATCGGTCGGCAGAATGGTAAGCCTGGCAGGCTGTGCCGGCAGGATACCTATGGTGCTTATGGGAACCAGTTCCTTTGCCGTCTCTTCCTGCGGGATATTGGAGCATCCGGCAGAAATGAAAAAAAGGGCTGTCAGGGCCAGGCTGAAACAAAAAGTGTGAAGCTTTTTCACAGGAACACTCCTTAATATTGATGCAGCAATCTTAATATGAAACGGGAAGTTTTCTGTACTACATTCGCCCCTATAAAGAGCCCTTGGAAGAAAGGGGACCATTGCTTCGGGGTTCAGGGCTGACCGCCTGTCCAAGGGCCCGGCCCAGCGCCTTGAAGACCGCCTCGATAATATGGTGGGTATTTTCACCATGCTCGACTTTCACGTGCAGCGTAAGACCTGCGTGCAAAGCCAGGGCCCTGAGGAATTCTTTGGCAAGGGCTGTGTCAAAAGTGCCGACTTTCTGGTCCTTGATGGGAGCATCAAAATACAGGTATGGCCGATTGGAAATATCTACCGCAACCTCGGCCAGGGTCTCATCCATAGGAATGACGCTGAATCCATAACGGCAGATACCGCCCAGGTCACCCAGGGCGGACTTGAATGCCTGCCCGAGGCAGATGCCGAGGTCTTCAACTGTGTGATGGTCATCCACCTCAATATCTCCTCCGCCTTCAATATCGAGATCAAAAAAGCCGTGCACAGCAAAAAGTGTCAGCATATGATCCATGAAGGCAACACCGGTTCGTATGGAAGTGATACCCAGTCCGTCAAGTTTGAGGCTCAGCCGGATGTCCGTTTCTTTGGTCTTGCGATGTATTTCCCCTGCTCTGGATGTTTTACCCATGAATGTTGCTCCGGTCTCAGGATATGCGTTTAAACTTTCTATGCCGGTATAAATTAAGCCAGGTGGCTTTTTTCTCCTGGCAAAAAACACCATTTGAAAATAACAATCCTGAATACCTATACAATTTGTATGGTTAGAGGGCAATAGCGATGTGAGTTTTTTCAAAAAAAATAGGTTGGTTTGCGCGAGCGGGAATAACTCAGTGGTAGAGTGCAACCTTGCCAAGGTTGAAGTCGCGAGTTCGAATCTCGTTTCCCGCTCCATTTTTGCAGCTTATTCGTTACTGGAAGGGTTCGACTGCTGTCGGGCCTTTTTTTATTGACAGAATAGAGATATAGCAATATAACTTTAGAGTTTATTCGCGAGTTGGGATTTTGTGCCGGGACTTTTCTTTCTGGGCCGAAGTTCTTTTTACAGAAATCAGTCAGAGGTTGAATCTTCAGCCTTTTGAAGATCTGGATTTGACGTTTGTTGAGGATTGCATCATGAAAACCTATCATACTCCGGTTAAGGAGATTGAAAGGAAGTGGTTTGTAGTCGATGCTGAGGACAAGGTGCTTGGGCGCCTGGCATCTGAGATTGCAACACGGTTGCGCGGTAAGCATAAACCGAATTTTTCCCCCCATATGGATGTAGGTGACTTCATCGTGGTTGTTAATGCGGAGAAGGTCAAGCTGACCGGCAATAAGCTTGATGATAAGGTTTACTATCGTCACAGCGGTTATATGGGAGGCATTACAGAAAGGACTGCCAAGGAAGTGCTTGAGAAGAAACCGACCGAACTTCTCAAGATGGCGGTAAAAGGCATGCTGTCCAAAAACAGCCTGGGCCGCAAACAACTGAAAAAGCTCAAGATTTATACAGGTGGTGAGCATCCCCATGCTGCACAGCAACCTGAAATGCTTGAAATTTAAATACGTAAGCACATAAAGATTGATGGAGAGCAACTAATGGCTGATAACAGGTATTATGCAACCGGCAAGAGAAAAACGGCAGTGGCCAGGGTATGGCTCAAACCGGGAGCAGGCAATATCCAGGTAAACAACCTTACGGTTGAGGAATACTTTGGCGGCGGCTTTTTACGGAAGAAAATTGAGAAGCCTTTTGCCACAACCGAAACACAGGAGCAGTACGATGTCCTTGCTACCCTGAAAGGCGGCGGCAAGAATGCCCAGGCAGAAGCCCTGCGTCATGGTATTTCCAGGGCCCTGCTGGAAGTAAACCCGGACTACAGGCTGACACTGAAGAAAACAGGCCTGCTGACCAGGGATCCGAGAGCCAAGGAAAGAAAGAAATACGGCCAGAAAGGAGCCAGGGCAAAATTCCAGTTCTCGAAGCGTTAAAAGTATTCCAGGGATATTTTACCCCAGTGAATTACGAAACAGGGGAAGACGATTTTGCGGTTGTCTTCCCCTGTTTTTTTTTGTTTATATTATTTGGGAGCAGGTCTTGGTAGGCAAACCCTAATAATAATTAACTGTTCATTTCTTTGTTTGCCCAAAGAAACGAACCAAAATCGAATAGCACTTTAACCAATTAACCGGATTAAGGAATAATTTTGACTTTACCCCCCATACCGTCAGCGATTATTGTACGCTGACAAAGAAAGGGCAGCCGTTCACTTGGCCAGCCTGCGGCTGACTGCCCTGCGCTGCTCAAATCTGCAGGGAGTTTAAAAACTCGCTGCGCTCAAACAGTTTAAACTCCTTTTCTGCAGATTTTGCGCTGCTCGGCAGCGTGAAATGGCAGTTTAAAAACCATAAAAATAAAATCCTGGCACTTTAGTGTTTAGGAACATTTGTTAAGCAACCTTTAAGTGATGTTTACAGATCAGGAGAAAAAGATGATTCGTATCGGTATCGTGGGCGCATCAGGCTACACCGGGGTCGAGCTTGCGCGCCTGCTCTGCGGCTGCCCGGATGTAAAGCTTACGGTGGCTACTTCCCGGCAGTATAAAGGCAGGAAGCTGGCAGAAGTCTATCCCAATCTTGCCGGTTTGGTTGATATTGTCTGTGAGGATCTGCAGACAGAGGAACTGGCCGGCCGGGCTGATCTTTTTTTTACGGCAGTGCCGCACCAGACAGCCATGTCCATCGTCCCCGATCTTCTGCAGGCCGGCAAAAAGGTTGTGGACCTCTCGGCGGACTTCCGGCTGCATGATGCAGCTGTGTATGAAAAATGGTACCAGGAGCATACGGCGCAGGAATACCTTGGCGAGGCGGTATACGGCCTGCCCGAGCTGCACCGGCAGCAGATTACTAAAGCGCGACTGGTTGCCAACCCAGGCTGCTATCCAACCAGCGTTATCCTGGGACTGGCGCCATTGCTGCAGGCCGGAGTTATTGAACCTGAAACAATAATTGTGGATTCCAAGTCCGGTGCTTCCGGGGCCGGACGGGCAGCCCAGACAGGAACGCTTTTCTGTGAAGTGACCGAGGGTTTCAAGGCTTACAAGGTTGCAGCACATCGGCACACACCCGAAATGGAACAGGAAATAAGCGAACTCTGCCGTAAGCCGGTTGCCATCTCTTTTACACCGCATCTGCTGCCCATGTCACGCGGGATTCTCAGCACCATCTATGCAAAAACGGCCAGGGCCCTAACAGATGTCGAGGCACATGAAATGTATCAGGACTTTTATAAGGATGAACCCTTTGTGCGGCTGTGCGGGCCAGGAGCATTTCCGGCAACACAATTTGTCCGGGGCTCAAATTTTTGCGATATAGGCTTTAAAAGCGACAACCGTACAGGCAGGATTATAGTTATTTCGGCAATCGACAACCTTGTGAAGGGGGCAGCCGGACAGGCGGTGCAGAATATGAACCTCATGTGCGACCTGCCGGAGACCAAGGGGCTTCTGGGCGTACCTTTGTTTCCGTGAGTCAGAAGCGGAACATAAAACTGCTGCTGGCCTTTGATGGTACAGGGTATGCCGGCTGGCAGAAGCAGAAGTCGGAAAAGACGGTTCAGGGAGCCATCGAAGACAGAATCCATGTCATGACAGGGGAGAGGAACTGCCTGCACGGGGCCGGAAGAACCGATGCAGGGGTGCATGCCCTGGGCATGGTGGCAAATTTTGCAACCGGGGCAGAAATTCCCTGCCAGGGTTTTGTCAAGGGTTTAAACAGCTTGCTGCCGCCAGACATAAGGGTCCTGGAGGCAACGGATGTTGCGGCCGGTTTTCATGCCCGGCGCGATGCCAAGGCCAAGACCTACTGGTACAACCTGACAAACGGCCCGGTGCAATTGCCGACAGAACGTCTCTACTGCGCTCATGTTTTTGCAGAACTTGATTTTGCAGCCATAAAAGCCGGCTTGGAACATGTGACAGGAACCCATGACTTCTCAAGTTTCGAGGGTTCCGGCTCCCGCGACCCCGGACGTGCCGGGCGCGGGGGGGTGCGCACAATTTTTGCGGCCGGTCTCGGGACCATGGGGGCAGGGAATTATCACAGGTTTGTCATCACAGGTGACGGCTTTTTGCGGCACATGGTAAGAAATATTGTCGGCACCATGCTTGAAGTGGGACTGGGCAGGCTGCATGCCTCTGAAGTAGCTGCCATCCTGGCTGCACAAGACAGGTCAGCTGCAGGGCCAACAGCGCCTGCCTGCGGCCTTTTTTTAAAAGAAGTGCTTTATTCCTAGCTGCAAAGTTTAAGCATCTGTAACTGCATCTTTAGACACTTGCAACTTTAGGCACTTGTCACGTATAATTTGTAACATTATTGATAGAAATTTTGCCCGCAAAGGAACATTGACATGACCACGTATGCAGAGCTCAGTAGAGCAGAATTACAAGCCCTCAAAGAAAAACTGCTTGCCCGCTACATTGCTTTTCAGGAAAAGAAGCTCACACTGGATATGACCCGCGGCAAACCGAGTCCCGAGCAGCTTGATCTTGCCATGGAAATGCTGACCGGGGATATCAGCCGTGTATACCATTCGCATAGCGGGGTGGATTGCCGCAATTACGGGGGCCTTGACGGGATCAATGAAGCGAAAGAGCTTTTTGCCGACTATCTGGAAGTTGCTGACAACGAGATAATCGTCGGAGACAGCGCCAGCCTGAAAATGATGCATGACACCATACAGGGGGCGCTGGTCTACGGCATGGTTGACAACGAGGAGCCCTGGGGGAAATTGCCCAGGATCGTATTCCTCTGCCCCAGCCCCGGGTATGACCGGCATTTTGCAGTCTGCCAATACCTGGGTATTGAAATGATACCCATTGCCATGGATGCCGAGGGCCCTGACATGGACAGGGTTGAAGAGCTTGTGGCTTCGGATGCGGCGATCAAGGGAATATGGTGTGTTCCCAAGTACAGCAATCCCACCGGGATCACCTATTCTGATGCAGTGGTGGAACGGCTTGCCTCCATGCAGACAAGGGCCGTGGATTTCAGGGTATTCTGGGATAATGCCTACGCAGTGCATCACCTCTCCGATGTCCACCATCCACTGAAAAATATTTTATCAGCCTGTAAAGAGGCAGGAAACCCTGACAGGGTCTTTCTCTTCGGATCAACATCTAAAATAAGCTTTGCCGGATCCGGAGTGGCCATGATGGCCGCCAGCAGAAGAAACATCGAATTTATCCTGAGTAAGATGCAGTTTCAGACCATCGGGCCCAATAAGCTGAACCAGCTGCGCCATGTCCTGTTCTTCCGGAATCTTGCCGGCATTGAAGCACATATGAAAAAACATGCGGCCATCCTGAAACCAAAATTTGACGCAGTCCTTGATGTGCTGGACAAAGAACTTGAGGGCAGCGGCATAGCGTCATGGAGCAGGCCCGGGGGCGGCTATTTTATCAGTATTGATACGCTTCCCGGCTGTGCTCTGGATGTCATAACAAAAGCGGCCGCAGCAGGGGTCAAGCTTACACCCGCGGGGGCCACCTTCCCCTATGGCAAAGATCCCGAAGACAGAAATATCCGCATCGCCCCTTCCTTTCCTTCAGCTGCCGATGTTAGAACCGCAATGGAGCTGGTAGGTATCTGCATCCGGCTGGTAACCATCGACAAGTTCCTGGCTTGATTAAGAATCTTTTGTTAGGAAGACGGGGGCTCCTCTTCCAACCTGGTAAAAATGCCTATTTTGGTTGTGGGTAAAAATACCTAATAGGCTGTCAATATAGGCAGGTGTGGAAATTCCCTAATTCCGCCCCCATTTTTTGACTGATACATTGTGGTACTTTGCAGCATTTTCAGGGGTTATAAGCTGAAATTTTTTTTGTGAAGCCAACCTCAGTTTTGCTTGACAAGGGGTAGTGTTTGAATTATGAAACTGCCGCTAAGCGGACCTGTTATTTTGCTACCTTAACCAAGGAGCTTTTAGCGTGGCACAACAACCTATTCTGGACCATCTTTATGTGGCCGCCTTTTTTCTGGGCGGTCTTCTTATGGCAGTAGGACCGTTTATTATTGCCCACCTGTTTTCACCTCGCGGCACCCGAAATATTACCAACAAAACCAAGCAGGCCATAGAGTGCGGAGTAGAACCCATCGGTGATGCATGGATCCGTTTCGGCATTGTCTATTATCTCTACGCCCTGATGTTTCTCGCCTTTGATGTCGATGTCTTGTTCCTGTTCCCGGTGGCGCTTGCGTATGACACTACTTTTGCATTCCGCGATTTTGTTGAGATACTCATATTTGTCGGCATTTTGTCTTTGGCCATAATCTATGCATGGAAAAAGGGAGTATTTAAGTGGGAAAGGAAGTCGTACAGCCCCCGTTAATCCATTTTGACACCCTGGATAAAATTCTCGGGCTCGGCCGGGCGAATTCGCTCTGGCCGATGACCTTCGGCCTGGCCTGCTGCGCCATCGAGATGATGGCCACAGGCGCCGCCAGGTTTGACCTGGCCCGGTTCGGGGCAGAGGTTTTCAGGCCGTCACCCAGGCAGTGTGATGTGATGATAGTGGCCGGCACCATCTCCAAGAAAATGGAGCCGGCAGTTAAAACCCTTTATGACCAGATGCCGGAGCCCAAATGGGTTATTGCCATGGGCAACTGTGCCATTTCGGGCGGCCCCTTTGTCTTTGAAGGGCAATACGGCATAGTCGAGGGAGCCGACAAATTTTTGCCGGTGGATATCTACATCCCCGGCTGTCCTCCCAGGCCGGAAGCCCTGATCGAGGGTATTCTGGAGCTTGAGGAAAAGGTCACCGGTCATCGCAGATGGCCGCGGGTGGAGGCAGGATAACCGATGTTGCTGGCAAAGATAAAAAAGGAACTGGACAGCCTGTACGCTGATCTGCGGGAAGCGGCTGAATCACCCCCGGCAGCTGAGCCTGAATCTGCTCCTGCAGGCGGTGAAGAAACAGAGGCCGTTCCGGAAGCTGCCGCTGCTGAAGAACCCGAGGCTGCAGCCGAGAGCGAAGAGGCCCCTGCGGAAGAACCCGCGCCCATCGGTCCGCAGGAAACTGATTACCGGGCCAAGGGATATCATCTTGATGCAGCACTCCCGCCTGAGAAGGTGGTTGCGGCGGCTGAAATTTTATCCAGGCACGGCTTTTTTATCGAAGCTGTTACCGGAGTGGACTGGATGGACGAAGGCCAGATGGAAGTAGTTTATGACTTCAATCATTTCGACGAACTCTGCCGGGTGGTGATCCGTTCCAGGCTGGAGCGCGACAAGCCTGAAGTGCCGACCATCTCTCATATCTACCAGGGGGCTAACTGGCACGAAAGAGAAACTCACGATTTTTTCGGCATAAAGTTTATCGGGCATCCGGACCTCTCGCCGCTCCTGCTCCCTGAAGATGCTGATTTTCATCCACTGCGCAAGGATTTTACTCCATGAACGGCACACTGCAGCAAGACTTAAACCAGGAAACCTTTGTTCTGAACCTGGGGCCCCAGCATCCGGCCACCCATGGAGTATTACGGGTAAAGCTGGTGATGGACGGCGAGTATATCGTCGAGGCCGAACCGGTTCTCGGCTATATCCACCGCATGCATGAGAAGATGGGGGAGAACCGGACCTGGGCCCAATTTCTGCCCAATTGCGGCAGAATGGATTACCTGTCAGCCCTTTCCTACAACCATGGATACGTTGCGGCTGTTGAACGGGCCGCAGGTATTGAAGTTCCCGAACGGGCAGAATACCTGCGGGTGATAACTGTTGAATTAAACCGCATTTCCAGCCACCTCCTATGGTTTGGCGCCTTTGTCCTTGATCTTGGCGGCTTCACTCCGTTGCTCTATGCCTTTGACGACCGCGAAATGATCCTCGACCTGCTGGAATCGGTTACCGGTTCCAGGCTGACATATTGCTATTTCCGTTTCGGCGGTGTGTATAATGATATTGATGATGCCTTTATTGCCGGAACCAGAGAGTTTATCAAGCGGCAGCGCAAAAGAATGCCGATGTATGATGCCCTGGTCACCAAGAACATAATTCTTATCAAGCGGTTGAAGGATATCGGCCCTATCTCAAAGGATATGGCCAGGCGTTACGGTGCCACCGGACCGGTGGCAAGGGGGTCGGGCATAAATTTCGACGTGCGCAAGCATGAGCCCTATTCGGTGTATTCGGAATTTGATTTTGATGTCCCGGTTTACGAGGAGGGAGATTCAATGGCTCGCTATATGGTGCGCATGGACGAGATTGAGCAGTCCATGCGCATCATCGAGCAGGCCCTGGATAAACTTCCCGAGGGAGAGATACAGCCGAAAAAGGCGGTCAAGCTGGTCAAGCCTGAGAAGGGCGATTACTACCATGCAGTGGAAGCAGCCCGCGGCTCATTCGGGGTGCGCCTGGTCAGTGACGGCACCAATAGCGCCTATCGCCTCAAATTGCGGTCGCCGACCTACTCCAATTTAAGCCTTTTCGGTGAAGCTGCCAGGGGGATGCTGCTGCCCGATGCCCTGGCCCTGATGGGAAGTTTGGACCTGGTTATTCCGGAAATTGACAGGTAAAAGGCTGTTAGGAAAGATAAATTCAAATGACAAGGATTAAAGAATAAAAATGCCTGAGCCGTTCAGAGTTATCCTTTTTATTATTTTTGTCCTGACCTTTGCCGGGCTCAATGCCGCTTACCTGGTCTGGTGTGAACGTAAAGGCGCCGGCCACATTCAAAGGCGCATCGGGCCCAAGGAAGTCGGGCCCTTCGGATTGCTGCAGCCCCTTGCCGACGGCGCCAAGCTGATGACCAAGCAGCTTTTCCTGCCCAAGGGGGTTGACCCGGTCCTCTTCATGGTGGCGCCGCTCATGGTCATGGTCCCGGCCATCATGAGTTTTATGGTTATTCCATTCAGCGAAACCTTTGTGGCCCGCGAAGTGAATATCGGACTGCTGATGGTATTTGCCTTTGCCTCTATCAATGTTCTAGGACTGCTGCTGGGCGGGTGGGGTTCGGCCAACAAGTACTCGGTAATTGCAGCAGCGCGCTGCGTTTCCCAGAATGTTGCCTATGAAATCCCCATGCTGATCACCACCATCACCATTGTCATGGTTACCAACACCATGAACCTTAACGAAATTGTCAGGTCACAGGCAGGCTGGTTTTTTCACTGGCATATCTTCCGGCTCGACATGAGCCTGCTCATGCCCGTGTCCTTCCTGATTTTCTTTGTCTGTTCCCTGGCTGAGACAAACCGTGCTCCTTTTGACATGGCCGAGGCAGAGAGCGAACTGATCGCCGGCGCCTATACCGAATATCCCGGCATGGGATTCGGGGTGTTCTTCATGGGCGAGTATGCCAATATCGTCATAGGGTGTGCCCTGGCAGCCATTCTTTTCCTGGGCGGCTGGCAATCACCGATCCCTTTCAATCCGGCCGGTTTTCTGGGAGTCATCTGGGGGCTCTTCTGGTTTCTGTTAAAACTGTACGGGCTGATCTTTACGGTTATCTGGATACGCTGGACCTATCCGCGTACACAGTTTTATGAGTTGCTGAACCTGTCATGGAAAATTCTCATACCAATTTCATTGTTTAATCTTATTCTCACAGCCCTGCAGATCAAGATTTTTCCATGGCTGTAATAAGAAAGGTCGGTTTTGATGAGCGGTTATTTTAAGGATTTATTCAGCGGTACAAAGAGTCTTTTCATTGGACTGGGCATAACCGGCAAATATTTTTTCGAACCGGTGGTCACCCTGCAATATCCGCATGAGCATCTCGAAATGACACCGAGGTACCGCGGGCATATTGAACTAATCCCGGATGAGGAGACGGGGGAACCCAAGTGTGTTGTCTGCGGCATGTGCCAGAAGGGCTGTCCCACGGGCTGCATTTCCCTGGAAGGAGAAAAGCGCGAGGGTGTCAAGGGCAAGGTTTTAACCAAGTATATCCTTAATTTCACGACCTGCAGCCTCTGCGGGCAGTGCGTGGAAAGCTGCAAGTTCGGGGCAATCAGATTTTCAAAGGATTACAACCTGGCCGGCCCGAATAAGGAAGCCTATATTTTTGATCTCATCAAAAGGTTAAAGGAAAAAAGTTGATGGTGCCTCTGTTCTCAGCTGAAGGACTCTCAAGTCTGATATTTATTGTCATTGTGATGACCACGGTGCTGGGTGCGGTTATTGCCACCCATTCTGAGCGGCTCATCAGGGCTGTCACCGGCCTTGCCATTTGCTTCATTGGTGTGGCGGGCCTCTATTATTACCTGAACAGCCCCTTTGTGGCCCTGATGGAAATGTTGATCTATGTAGGCGCCGTATGTGTAACCATTGTTTTTGCAGTTATGCTTGCAGATCCAAACCCACAAGGTGAGGCCGGCAAGGGCAGCATTTTTGCCGGACCTTTGAGTTTTGCTCTCGGCATCACGCTTTTTTGGGGTCTTTCAGCCCTGGCAGGAAAAACTCCCTGGATACAGCCTGCAGCGCGGATTAATGACGGCTCATTGGAGGAAGTGGGTACGGCATTGCTGTCAAAATTCAGTATGGTGTTTGAGCTGATTTCAATAGTGCTGCTGCTGGCGATAATCGGTGCCCTTGTACTGGCACGCCAGGGCAGGACGCGCGCAGGAGAAGAATCATGAGCATCCCGGCATTTGGCGACAGCCTCATTACCTACCTTATCATAGCGGCACTGCTGTTCGGCATCGGGTTCTACGGCCTGGTAAACAGGCGCACCCTGATCGGCATGCTGATCGCCGGGGAACTGATCCTGGCCGGAGCCTCCATTAATTTCATGGCATTCAACAGGTTCCTCGCCCCGGACCCCACAGTAGGTCAGATATTCACCCTGTTTATTATGGGCATTGCCGCAGCCGAGGCTGCAATTGCCCTGAGTATAATAATTGCTGTCTACAGAAACTACCGCAGCATCGATGCTGAAGATGTGGCGGAGTTGAATGGATAGATTGAGGAGAAGGGAAACAGGTCATGGAAATTGCTTCGTGTAAACCTCTGTATGCCGTTCTAGCCGCTTTAATCGGTTCGATCCTGGTAAGCATGGCAGGCCGCAAACCCAATTTTCGGGAGGGTTTGTCAACCGTTGCGGCAGTGATCATGTTCCTGATCATTGCCTCCATGGTGCCGGATGTCCTGGCAGGCAAAATGCTGAAGTGCATGGTTTTTGATATCCTTCCCGGCTTGAGCGTAACCTTCCGGGTTGACGCCTTTTCCATGATTTTTGCCCTGGCAGCCTCATTCCTGTGGATTATCGCGGTATTCTATTCCATGGGCTACATGCGCGGTTTGCAGGAGCATGCCCAGACCCGTTTCAACACCTGTTTTGCCCTGGCCCTCTTCGGGGCTATCGGCGTTGCCTTTGCTGACAACCTTTTTACCCTGTATCTTTTTTACGAGATCGTCAGTGTCTGCACCTATCCATTGGTTGCCCATCACCAGGATGATGAAGGGTATATGGGGGCCAGGAAGTATATCGTCTACCTGACCACTACAGCCAAGGGCTTTATCCTGCCGGCCATGATCCTTATCTACGTTCTGACCGGCAGCCTTGACTTTGCCACGAATATCAGTACCGGCATTTTTCCGCCGGGCGTTAATTCGACCCTGGTGACCATTCTCTATATCTGTTGCATCTTCGGATTTGCCAAGAACGGTGTCATGCCGTTCCACCACTGGCTGCCCGGCGCCATGGTTGCCCCGACCCCGGTCTCCGCCCTGCTCCATGCCGTTGCCGTGGTCAAGGTCGGTGTTTTCTCCACAACCCGCGTCATGCTCTACGTGTTCGGGGTTGACACCATGAGCGCCCTGAATCTCGGAGTCCCTACGGCCTATTTTGTATCGTTTACCATCCTCATGGCCTCGATCATAGCGCTTTCCAAGGACAACCTGAAGGCCAGGCTTGCCTATTCCACGGTGAGCCAGCTCTCCTATATCATTCTCGGGGTGGCGCTTCTCACCCCGACAGCCATCGAGGGCGGGCTCATCCATATCACCAACCATGCCTTCTCCAAGATCACGCTGTTTTTCTGCGCCGGCGCTATTTACGTGGCCAGCCATAAGAAAAATATCTCCGAGATGAGCGGTCTGGGACGCACCATGCCCTTTACCTTTGCAGCCTTTGGTATTGCCTCACTTTCAATGATAGGCGCGCCACCGGTAGCCGGCTTTGTCACCAAGTGGAAACTGCTGGTGGGAGCCATGGAAATGGAATCGTATTATATCGGTATACTCCTGGTGCTCCTGGCCAGTACCCTGCTGAACGTGGGTTATTTTGCACCTGTCACCTATAAGGCCTTTTTTGGCAAACTGCCTGCAGGGGAAAAATACGAGGGCATAAAGGAAGCACCACTCTCCATGGTCATCCCGATCATGGTGGCTGCGATCATTTCAGTGCTCATCGGGATTTTCCCGGGGTTCATGATGAATTTTGTAGACAGGGTGACCCCGGATAACGTGGCTGTCGCAATGCCCCATTATAAACCTGAAGGTGCACCAGTGTTTGTTCCTTCTGTAAAGGGGCATGGAGTACCAGCCGAGGGCCATGGAGTCCCAGCCGAGGGTCATGGAGTGCCGGCCGAGGAACATGGTGCACCAACCGGGGAGCATGAAACAGTTCCGGAAGCACCTCATGGACCGCCGGCCGGACACTGAGACAGATTGAGGCTCTAGGTTAATAATAGATAGTAGGGTGATGATATGATAGTGAATTTAATTGATTACCTGCGGGATCGGCTGAAGACGGTCATTCGACTTTGCTATGTCGTTCTGGGCCTTTTGGTGGTCTATGATGTCACGTTTGTCGACAAGCATTCGGCCCATACCATGGTTGAAAAGATTCCGGGCTGGTGGTCTTTTTTCGGTTTTGTCGCCTGTGTGCTGATCATTATCCTTTCCAAGTGGTACGGCCACGTCAAATGGTTTGGCGGTAATTTTCGAATAATGTCCCCTGAGGATTATTATGACAACTGATTTTATACATCCAGGATTTGTATTGATCATCGGCGCTCTGGTCCTGCCGTTTGTCATGGGGCCGTTGCGCAAGCCCTATCTTATCATCGTCCCTATCCTGGCCTTTGCCTGTGTCCTGAAGATGCAGCACGGCACATACGGGGTTGTGGATTTCATGAACTGGCAGCTGACCTTTGGCCGGGTTGACGCCTTAAGCCAGGTATTCGGCTATATCATGACACTCATGTGCATCATCGGCTCAATGTACGGCCTGCATGTGAAGGACCCCAAGGAGCACATGGCGGCCTGGATGTATGTTGGTGGTTCGCTGGGTGTCATCTACTGTGCCGACTATATTACGCTCTTTATCTTCTGGGAACTGATGGCCTTTTCCTCTGTTTTTCTGGTCTGGTTCCGCAAACGCAAGGAGTCGCTGCCCACCGGTTTCAGGTACCTTATGGTCCACACTGCAGGCGGCCTGATCCTGCTGGCCGGTTTTGTCCTGCGCTACAAGGCCACGGGAGCCCTTGACTTCAACCTGCTCGACGTGGACCATCCGACGCTTTACACCTACCTGATCATGGTTGGTTTTATACTGAATGCCGCTGTGCCGCCGTTCCATGCCTGGCTGCCGGACGCCTACGGCGAGGCCACTGTTTCCGGCGCCGTCTTCATGTGCGCCTTTACCACCAAAACGGCAGTTTACGCATTGGCCCGGGGCCTGGCCGGCCTGGACATCCTGATACTGCTCGGCGTGATCATGGCGCTCTATGGTGTTGTCTACGCTGTTCTGGAAAACGATGCCCGGAGACTGCTGGCCTATCACATCATCAGCCAGGTCGGCTATATGGTTGCCGGGGTGGGCATAGGTACCCAGATGGCCATCAATGGCGCCTGCGCCCATGCTTTTGCCCATATTCTTTATAAAGGCCTGCTGTTCATGGGCTGCGGTTCGGTGCTTTACATGACCGGCAAGAGTAAGTTCAGTGAACTGGGGGGACTCTACAAGAAAATGCCGTGGGCTTTTATATTTACCCTGATCGG
>Ga0111148_1002_pt1 | contig 43702 bp, 36 predicted proteins | sample DeeMarSeWOR28_12_FD_80359 | JGI IMG/M metagenome (GOLD analysis project Ga0111148, IMG submission 80359) | Desulfobacterales bacterium SG8_35 | reverse complement strand
AAACTGCATCAACCCGAAACCGTTTCAGGCAAATGCTGCGGGAGGGCAGGCTTGATGACAAGGAAGTTGAAATGGAAGTAACCCAGGCCCAGCAGATGCCCATGATCGAAGTCTGTTCCAATACCGGCATGGATGAAATGGAATCAAACCTGCGGGATGCCTTTGGCAAGATTTTTCCTAAAAAGGGAAAGATGCGCAAGCTGAAGGTGGGGGAGGCTTTTAAGATTCTCAGAAATGAGGCGGTGGAAGATCTTATCGATATGGATAAGGTCACCCGCAGGGCGGTGACTAAAACTGAGCAGACCGGAATCATTTTTCTTGATGAGATTGACAAGATTGCTTCACGCCAGGGAGGCGGCCATGGGCCTGAAGTTTCGCGGGAGGGGGTACAGCGTGATTTGCTGCCCATCGTTGAAGGGGCAACTGTTACAACCAAGTACGGCATGGTTAAAACCGACCACATCCTGTTCATTGCCAGCGGAGCCTTCCATCTCTGCAAACCGTCTGATCTTGTTCCGGAACTCCAGGGGCGTTTTCCCATACGGGTAGAACTCAAGGCCTTGGGCGAGGAGGAATTTTTCCGGATTTTGACAGAACCGGAAAATGCCCTGCTGAAACAGTACGTGGCATTGATGAAAACAGAGGGCATTGATCTTGTCTTTGCTGAGGATGGCGTTCTGGAAATGGCGCGCCTGGCAGCGGAAGTGAACCAGAAAACCGAAGACATCGGGGCCAGGCGGCTGCATACCGTCCTGGAAAAAATCCTGGAGGATTTATCTTTCCAGGCCCCTAATATCGGGAAAAAAACATTTATCGTCACAGCATCTTATGTCCGTGCGCAGCTGACTGATATCATTCAGGATGAGGATTTGAGCCGTTTCATTTTATAGTTGAACGGAATAGAGAAACAGGAAAGCATGAAGTGTATCGGAGGGAAGAATGGTTGAACCGGATTTAAAGTACTGCCCGCAATGCAATGATGAATACCGGGCAGAGATAGAAATATGTGCTGCCTGCGGAATTAACTTGATTACCGGGCGGCAGAAAATAGAAATGGAAGAGGCGCGGAAAAAGAAACTGGAAAGCCGCGTATCTGAATTGAGTCCAGATGACGACCTCGTCCAGATCCGCAGGGGACAGTTGCCTGAAATGCGGCATCTTTCCCATCTGCTTGAGGATCAAAGGATAGGAACTCTCCTTGTAGGTGATATGAAAACCTGCGGCAAAGACCGGTTCGGCAACACTCTCAGTGTCCCTACAACCTATGATCTCCTTGTCAAGAGGGATGATGCTGTGGAGGCGCTGCATGTCATTGACGAGGAGCACAGAAAGACAACCGGTCTGGGGCAATATGATCAGGCCCACGCTGATGCGGTTTACAACCCCGCGGCCGGTGAGGCATGCTGCCCTGCCTGCGGACACTTATTCCCGACCACTGAGAAGACCTGCCCGGATTGTGGTTTGAATTTCGGGTAACCCACTTCGCTGCAATGAATGAGAATCCGGTAGTCATTATCGGTGCTGGACCTGCCGGCCTTGCTGCCGGTTATGAGTTTGTAAACCGGGGAATCAGTCCGGTAATTCTGGAACGCAGCGCTCTTGTCGGGGGAATTGCCCGGACTGAATCATATAAAGACTTCAATTTCGACATCGGCGGGCATCGTTTTTTCAGCAAAGATGAAGAGATAAATCGGCTCTGGGAGGAAATGCTGGGGCCTGATTTATTCAAGGTAAACCGCCTTTCGCGCATCTATTATAAGGGGAAATTCTTTAACTATCCTTTGCGTCCGGTCAATGCGCTATTCAATCTCGGCCCGGTAGAAAGTCTGCTTGTTCTCATAAGCTATTGCCGGGCCCGTTTGTCCCCCCTCCCTGATGAAAACAGCTTTGAAGAATGGGTAATCAACCGTTTTGGCGAACGGCTTTACAGGACGTTTTTCAAAACATATACTGAAAAAGTCTGGGGCATTCCATGCAAAGAGATCAGGGCAGACTGGGCCGCACAGCGCATAAAGGGGTTGTCGTTACTTGTCGCAGTATCCAATGCCCTGTTCGGCGGACATCAGGCTAAAAGTCTTATTGAGCAGTTTTCCTATCCTAAACTTGGGCCGGGCATGATGTGGCAGCGGTTTATGGACCGTATTGTGGCAGGGGGAGGAAAGGTCATGCTGCATTCCGAAGTGTCTGCCATTCGTCATGGCAACAGCAGGATAACAGGAGTAGAAGTCAGAAAAGGAGAAACCATCGGAGAACTGCGCGCCGAAAATTATATTTCGAGCATGCCCATTTCCAGGCTGGTGCAACTTTTTAAGCCGCAGCCTCCAGCCGAAGTTTTGCAGAGTGCCAACCTGCTGGCACACCGTGGCTTTATCATTGTTGTTCTTATAATTGACCGGCAGACACTTTTTCCGGATCAGTGGCTGTATGTCCACAGCCCTAAAGTACAGGTCGGGCGCATCCAGAACTTTAAGAACTGGAGCAGGTTCATGGTCCCGGAACAAAGCAAGACCAGTATCGGCATGGAATATTTCTGTAATGAAAATGACCCGACCTGGAAAATGACTGATAAAGAACTGGGCGAAATGGCCACCCGGGAAATGGAGGAAATGGGATTTGGTCCGGCTTCGCAGGTTATAGACAGTTATGTGGTAAGGCAGCCCTTTGCCTATCCCGTATATGACTCAACGTATAAGCAGAACCTGCGGGCAATCAGGAACTATATTGACAACTTTGTCAATCTGCAGACAATCGGCCGCAGCGGCATGCACCGCTATAATAACATGGATCATTCGATGCAGACCGGGATCCTGGCGGCGAAAAACTGCTGTGGCGAGCACCATGATCTCTGGGCTGTAAATGAAGAGAAAAGTTATCTGGAAGAAGCCGGGACAAGAAAAGCAGCGCCCGTTGTCCCTGAAAAGGTATTGATACGGGCATTTGCCAGGATGGATAAGTTTGCCTTTGCTGTCGCGGTCGGTACAATCTGCGGTCTGTTGGTTTTCGGCGCTACCCTGTGGATTATCAGCCGGGGCGGCGATGTGCTGAACTCCCACCTCAGGCTCCTGGGACAATATTTCATCGGCTATACAGTGACTGTATTCCTTTTTCTGGGGCTTTCTTTTTGGCTGGCTTTTTGCCTATCTGCGCAATCTGTTTCTGGCTATTTATATATACAGAATTAAAAGAAAGGTTGAACTGCTGTCATTAAAGGATTTTTTTGATAACTTTTAACCCATACCCTTATAGCAGGTGACAGGATGGTAAAATCTGACATGGAAAATACAACGCTGAGCCCTGAAGAGAAACTTTTCAGAGGCGTACTCCTGCTGAATGCGAAAGTTGTAGGCCTCGCCTTTGGACTCATTCTGGGCCTTGGCATTTTCGTAGCGACAAATTGGCTGGTCATAAAGGGCGGTGAAAGGGTAGGACCCCACCTGATACTTCTGAGCCAGTACTTTATCGGCTACAAGGTTACCTTTTTGGGGAGTCTTATCGGCGCTGCATATGGGTTTGCCCTGGGGACTAGCTGCGGTGCCTTGATGGGTTGGATCTATAACAAAATAGTGGCGTTCAGGCAGTAGTGGTGCAATCTCTTCAGGCTACTGTTTCGCGCTGTTTCCAGGCTCCATTTCTCTTTTTCGGCTGGGGTGCTTTAACCGGTGCCTTCTCATAGGTTATTACCTGCTCTCCCATAATACTGTTTACTTCTGCGGTAAATTCCTTACAGGCTTTGATTGTGATGTCCTGAGGAATTTCAAGATCTACCTCGCCCCGGCCGGCAAAGTGCAGGGTCAGTGATATCGGGCAGGATCCATGATGACGATAAAAGACCTTTTTGAGCGCCTCAAGGTTCTGGCGGTTGACCCGGTCTGACTTCAGCATGATGCGGGCCCCGGCCGTATATTTCTCCCGCGCCGCCTCCAGGGAATCAACACCATTGGCAATAATATTGTCCCCGCGCTCATCCTTTTTGACCAGGCCTTCTATGACTACGGGTGTATCGTTATGCAGGATAGCGGCGCACCTGGCGTAAAGCTCGGGAAAGATGACCACTTCAACAGTACCTGCTATATCCTCCATGACGATAACAGCCATGGGGTCACCTTTCTTGGTCTTCATGTTCTTGATATCGCGGATCAAGCCGCCGACGCGCAGGCTTTGTCCCTCTACCCACTGTTTCTTTTCACTGAGATTTGTATCGGTCACAGCCAGGATATCTTCCCGGTAATCATCCAGAGGGTGGCCGGTCAGGTAAAAGCCCACGGTCTCTTTTTCAAAGGTAAGTTTTTCCTGGTCAGTCCAGTCCGGGATGGACGGGATCTCAATTTTTACATGCTGTTGTTCATCTTCGTCGGCCATCACGGCAAAGAGAGATATCTGGCCGCTTAATCTGTCACGCTGGGCTGCCTGGCCCTGCTCCAGGGCCTGATCGAGGATAGCAAAGAATTGGGAGCGCTTCAGACCCAGAGAATCAAAAGCCCCGGCCTTGATGAGGCTTTCCAGCACACGACGGTTCACCCTGCGCAGGTCAACCCTGCAGCAGAAATCTTCCAGAGAAACATAGGGGCCGTCAGCCACCCGCACCTCAATAATTGAATCAAGTGCTGCCTCGCCGACATTTTTCACCGCGGCAAGCCCAAAGCGGATGCGGTCCTCGACAACGGTAAAGTCCTTGTCGCTTTCATTGATATCCGGAGGCAGGACCTCGATTTCATGATCGCGGCATTCATTGATATAGGTCACAACCTTGTCGGTGTTGTTCATATCGCAGGAAAGCAGTGCTGCCATGAACTGCGACGGGTAGTGTGCCTTGAGATAGGCCGTCTGGTATGCGATCAGGGCATAGGCCGCTGAATGTGACTTGTTGAAGCCATAGCCGGCAAACTTCGCCATGAGGTCGAAGATATTTTCAGCTTTGTCCTTCGGGATATTATTTCTTTCTGCACCTGCCATGAATTTTTCTTTTTCATTGGCCATGACTTCGGAAATTTTCTTCCCCATGGCACGCCGCAGGATGTCGGCATCGCCGAGTGAATAGTTTGCCAGGATATTGGCAATTTTCATGACCTGCTCCTGGTACACTATGACACCATAAGTCTCCTCAAGCACCGGCTTGAGCTGTAACAGCGGATAGTTGGCAGGTTTTTTGCCGTGCTTGGTATCGACAAAATTGCCGACCATGCCGCTTTCCATGGGGCCGGGACGATACAGGGCAACCAGGGCAATAAGATCAGTGAAAACTTCGGGCTTCATACTCGTTAAGAGTGCCCGCATGCCTGCACTTTCAAGCTGGAACACGCCTAGAGCGTCACCTTTACAGAGTAGATCATAGGTTTTGGGGTCATCCAGGGAGATTGCAGCGATATCGAGAGGACTGCCCAGGTCTGCCTCAATAAGCTTGATGGCCCGGTCAATGACTGTAAGGGTTTTCAGGCCAAGGAAGTCGAACTTGATGAGACCGGTCATCTCGGTATATTTCATGTCATACTGGGTCAGGATTTCACCCTTGGGCCCTTTGCAGAGGGGCAGGTATTCCACCATTGGTTCGGGAGAAATGACAACACCCGCGGCATGGGTTGACATGTGTCTGGACAATCCTTCAAGCACCTGGGCAACGGAAATCAGGGATGCGACCTTTTCATCTCTTTTTACCGCATCCCGAAGCCGGGGTTCCTGCTCTAAGGCATCCCTGATGGTTATCTTCAGCTGATCCGGAATAAGCTTGGCAATGCGGTCAACATCGCCGTAAGGCATGTCAAGGGCACGGCCAACGTCCCTGATAACAGCGCGGGCCTTCATGGACCCGAAGGTTATAATCTGGGCAACATGTTCTGCTCCGCCGTATTTGTCCTGGACATAATGGAAAACTTCCCCCCTGCGATCCTGGCAGAAATCGATGTCAAAATCAGGCAGGCTTTTACGCTCGATATTGAGAAAGCGTTCAAATATCAGGCCATAGGGCATTGGATCAATTTCAGTGATGCGCAGAGAATAGGCAACCAGGCTCCCGGCACCCGAACCCCGCCCAGGGCCGACCGGTATTTTATTGTTTTTAGCCCAGTTGATGAAATCAGCTACGATGAGAAAGTAGCCTGGAAATTCCATGGTTATTATGACCTCGATTTCCATCTCCAAGCGTTCGTGGTAAGTTTTTTCCAACTCGGGGGTCAGCTCGCCTCTGTCCCGGATTGCAGCGAGGCGTTCCTTTAATCCTTCCCGCGCGAGCCGTGCAAAGTAAGTATCCAGGGTTTCTCCCTCGGGTAGTGGAAAATTTGGAAAATGATGCTGGCCGAACTCAAGCTCCAGGTTGCAGCGTTCTGCAATTTTTAAGGTTTCGGCCACTGCCTCAGGAAAATCCTTGAACCGTTCCCGCATTTCGTCAGGAGATTTGAAATACAGTTCGTCCGTTGCAAACTTGAAGCGGCCTTTATCGTTTATAGTCCGGCCGGTCTGGATACAGAGAAGCACCTCATGGGCAAAGGCTTCATCGCGGTTAAGATAATGACAGTCATTGGTGGCCACCAGCGGAATGGAAAATTCCTGGGAGATTTTCTTCAGGCCTTTGTTAACTTTCTTCTGTTCCTTTATGCCGTTATCCTGCAGCTCAAAGTAGAGACGGTCGCCAAAGATTTTTTGCAGGGCCTTGGTTTCCTTACGGGCTCCATCCATGTTGCCGTTCAGGATAAGGTGCGGTATTCCTCCATGCAGACATGCGGTTAAGGCAATTAAGCCCTGGTTGTGGGCAATCAGTGTTTCCTTGTCGATGCGCGGCTTGTAGTAGAAACCTTCAAGCTGGGCAATGCTAGCCAGTTTCATCAGGTTTTTATAGCCTGTAATGTCCATGGCCAGGAGGACAATATGGAAGGCGGCATCGCTGGAACTTTTGGCCCCGGCGTGTATTTTTCTGTTCTGTGGCGCAATATAGAATTCACAGCCGATAATCGGCTTGATGCCTGCTTTTTTGGCCTTAACATAAAATTCAAGGGCTCCATGCATGGAGCCATGATCGGTAACCGCCACTGCCGGCATCCCGAATTCCTTGCATTTTTCAAGGAGATCGTTGATGCGGATGGCACCGTCAAGAAGGCTGTACTGGGTGTGCACGTGAAGGTGAACAAAGTCAGAGGCAGGTGTTTTCATATCGAGAATTTATCAGGCTCAGAGGTTCCTTGGTTTAATGAAACAGGTATTTTTCTTTGCGTTCATGATCTTAAGGTGCAATGTGCATTTTCTTTGAGCAGCAAGTCCGGGAATTCCAAGAAAAAAACAGGGAATCACAGGAATAGCAGGAGTTTCAAAGGAATCCCCTCATCTTGAGAGGAGGGGTTATTTCTTAAATTCTTAAACTCATTTATGGTCGAATACGGAGAATCTGTCAAGTGCATTCAGGCTGGTAAATAAATCACTTTCGCTGCGGGGTTCCAGGGTGACAAGGGGCTGGATATTCCTTGATTTCAGGGAGGAAAAAAGGCCTGGAAAGTCGAAGTTGCCCTTGCCCACAGGCAAATGCTCGTCCCTGAAGCCGCGGTTATCATGGAGGTGAAGTTGGCCGAGCCACTGTCCCAGGGTTGCCAGCCAGTTGGGCCATGCCACTTGCGCAAAAGCCATAAGGTGGCCCACATCAAGGCAGAAACGGGCAAAAGGGGAATCGAGGGCTTCAAGAATTGTCTTATGGACGCGGGGGCCGATCTCGTAAGTATTTTCAAACATGATCGGCGTGGCGGAATGTTCAGCCACATCAAGCAGTTCCCGCCAGGTTTCCAGGGAGGTGGCCAGCCACTGCTCCTCGTCATAGCTGTGGACGCAATCCAGGTAACCCAGGTGGCAGACAACGGACCGGGGCTTGAATATTTCTATGAGGTCAAAGCAGCGTCTCAGCTTATCCCTTGCAGCCTGGAGGACATATTTATCCCGGGCCCCGGGCAGCATATCATGGAAGGGCGCATGGAGAGTGCAGCTTAAACCATTGTCATGTAAATACCTGGACCTGTCCTGAAAGTCCTGCCTGCTGAAAGTATAAAGCGCATCCCCGTCTAGGCCGATCTCCGGGTTTATCCGGTATTGCGAAACCAGGTATTCGTATTTGTCAAACTCTGCAAAGGGGATGTTGACAAAACAGTGTGCAATGATGTGAGAGAGATTTTGTTCCATGGCCGGAATCTATGCTACTGCGATTACGGCACAAAAACGAGTTGATTTTATCGTGGACTGATTTTTCCAGGCGTGCAGAGGTAAAAATATTTTGTCTTCACCCGTTCTGCATGAAGCGATTTTTTTCTGGCTCTTTTTATGGTGTGATTTTAGGGTGCTTCCTGCCTCAGGAGAGAATGCCTGTTCTCATGCTCCACCACCCCGAACCGGGGTAAGTCCGGGGTGGTGATGCAAACGCCTCTCGTCTTCAAGATGGTCAAACGGGGGGAGACCTTCTCAAAAACGGATATGGAGAAAAGAACGCATAGTATCTTTTACCATGGAGCCACGCCCATGAAAATGCGGCAAATTGTCGCGCCTTGGATGATAGAGATGCTTTGAAAAGGGCAGAGAGATTGACAATTGTCCCTGCTGCTGATAATTACATTTTATCGGCATCGTAAAAAGCACGATGCGGACAGGTGTTGAGCCCGTTTTATATTGATATTACTAAGCCCTGTCGCCGATCGCGAAACTTTAACAATCGTATCGATTTTCGGTCTGAACGTTTTCAGGTCGCAGCACCAGGCAGGATGAGTTTCCCCGGAGAAAAAAGATTGACGCAGAAAAAATATCCCATATCGGTCTGGCCGGTTAATGAAGCAACTGCAAATATTGCTTTTGCCTGGCTTCTGCATCTTCGCTGGGGGGCTGTTCTCTGTCAGGCAATCCTTATTTTTGCCGCCTACAGTTATCTGGAGGTCGCTATACCGATATTTTTTGTTTCAACAATTATTGTTTTTGAGGCTGCCAGTAATCTTTTTTTTACTTACCTGCACAGGCTGAAAAAAATCATCCCCGAGTGGCTGTTCGGCCTGGTGATGTTCCTCGACATAATTTTCCTCACAGCACTTCTGTATTATACCGGCGGACCGATGAACCCCTTCACCTTTCTTTACCTGGTGCACATAGTACTAGGGGCGGTATTGATGCGTGCCAATTGGTCCTGGAGCCTTACGGTTTTTACGGTATTGTGTTACGGGTCCTTCTTCATCATTGACCCGGAGTTCCTGGGCCGCCTGCCGCTTATACTGCCCGGGGGGTTTATCGGGGGTGCGCTAATCCAGGAAACCTGCCATCCTGCGCTTGCAGAATATACCTTGCTGCCTGACCATATGAAACTGCATCTTAAGGGCATGCTCCTCGCCTTTGCCATTACCGCATTTTTTATTGTCTTCTTCGTAGGGCGGATCCAGAAGGCCCTTGAAGACCACCAGCAGACCCTTGTCAGTCTGGAGGAAGAAAGAGCCAGAAGTGAGAAGCTTGCCTCACTTGCAACATTGTCTGCAGGGGCGGCCCATGAGTTTTCCACGCCACTGTCGACTATCGCTGTTGCCGCAGGTGAAATGCTGCACCAATTAAATGATGGAAACATCAACCAGGGGCTCATTGATGACGCTCAGCTTATAAAGGACCAGGTGAAGGCCTGCAAGAATATTTTATACCAGATGGCGGCTGATGCCGGAGAACACCTGGGCGAGTCCCTTGAAAAATATTCCGTCGAACAGGTTGTGCAACAGGCACTCATCGAATTTGCCGCAGAAGATCAAGCCAGGATCACCATAGAGAATGCGGCAGACATTTCCATACTGGTGCCATTCAGGACACTGGTGCGCACTTTGAAGGGATTGCTAAAAAATGCAATTGATGCCTCACACCCGGCATCCCCGGTATTTCTCCGCTGCTTTAAGGATGATACTTTCTTATATTTTCAGGTGGCAGATAAAGGTTCAGGTATGGATAAAGAGACAAGGTCCAGGGCAACCGAACCCTTTTATACGACAAAAGAACAGGGTACGGGCTTGGGACTGGGCCTCTTCCTGGCGCAGAACGTGGCCGAACAGTTTGGCGGCGGGCTGACGATTTCCTCAGAGGAGTCGGCGGGGACTACGGTAACCATACGTTTTGCCATGAGCCATATCAGGACGGCGTAGCCGCCGTTCTCAAGGACATGGCAGCAGTCCTGCATACTATTATGCAAAGACTTTTAGTAGAAAACTAAAGCACGGAATTTGAACAAATGCTTGCAGTCGGCTGGAAGATAAAGCCAAGGAGGACTTTTCCACATGCAAAGTATCATACTGGTTGATGATGAAGATCATTTCAGGGGGCGCCTGGCACGGGCTTTTACCAACAGGGGATATACGGTTTTCCAGGCTGCAAATGTTGATGAGGCACTGGAAAAGATAAAAGCGAACAGCCCGGACTGGGCCCTGGTGGATCTGAAGATGCCGGGCAAAAGCGGTCTTGATCTGATCCGGGAAGCCAAGGAGTTTCTGCCGCTCTTGAAAATTGTAGTGCTTACCGGCTACGGCAGTATTGCAACAGCTACCGAGGCAGTCAAACTCGGCGCCCATTATTATTTGCCGAAACCGGCTGATGTAGACGACATTCTCAATGCTTTTGAGAAGGATACCGATCTGCCGGGTGCTCCGGAGAAAGCGGAATTCAAGGCGCCCTCCCTGGCAAGAGCTGAATGGGAACACATCCAAAGGGTCCTCAATGATTGTGACGGGAATATAACTGCAGCTGCCAATAAACTGGGGATCCACCGGAGAACGCTGCAACGAAAACTCTATAAGTACGCACCTAAAACGTAGTTTTATTATTGAATATTTTAGCTAAATCTTCTCGCCCCCAAAGCAATGACGCAGAGGAATCTGCAATCCTCACATTTCCCTGGAGTGTGTCCCTGTTGTGCGACAATTTGCCACATGTGCAGAGACCTGCAGAAATGGTAGTATTTTTTTATTTGGTTATTAATTAAACGAGCCCTGCGCTAGTCAGGCAAAAAGCAAACTCACCTGGAAGGGGGAAACTTATGGGAGAGAAGAATTTTGAGAATATTTTTCTGAAAACATTTTTTGGAGTGTCCGTTGTTTTCATGCTGGCGCTGATGATAGGATGTGCAGCATCAGGAAGCAAGACCACAGGATCAGGCCAGGCTGGAGTAGTCCAGCCAATGGAGATACCGGAGAACGTTTCCTGCGGCAAGTGCGGAATGTTCCCAGCCCAATATCCACGCTGGCAATCACAGATTATTTTTAAAGATGGCGTAATGACACCCTTTGACGGCTGTAAATGCATGTTCAATTTTCTCTTTGCCATGGATGAATATGACAAGATGCATTCCCGGGACGATGTGTCAGTGGCCTGGGTAAAAGACTTTAACAGCGGAAAGTGGATCAATGCTGCGGATGCACACTATGTTGTCGGGAGTAACATGATGGGCCCCATGGGAAAAGAGCTCATACCATTTGAGGATAGTGGAGCAGCCATGAAATTCCATCAGGAACAGGGCGGCACCATGATGAATTATGCGGAAATTACCCCTGACGTTCTAAAAACCTTGGGAATGGGCGGCATGAAAAAACACATGAAGATGTAGAAGCCGGTTTCTGCATTGAGAATTCTACAGGTTAAATGGGGAAGAACACGCTGTTCTTCCCCATTTTTCATTGCCAGTAAAATCGGATGTGATCAATGCCCCTTATTCCTTGTCATGCCTTTTCTGTAATAACGGGCAGCAAAACTGTGACCTTGGTGTATTCGCCATACCTGCTTTCAAAAGTTAGCTTGCCGCCATGGTCGGTGATGATTCCGTGGCTGATGGCAAGGCCCAGTCCGGTACCGATTCCTGAAGGTTTGGTAGAGAAAAACGGATTATAGATCTTGTCGATAATTGATGACGGAATACCTGTGCCGTAGTCCAGGAAAGTCACTTCAAGGTAGTCTACATCATCAATTGTCTCCTCAATGCCATGGATGACAAAGTTTTTCTTGGGGTGGGCTTTAAGATGTTTCTGGTTGAGAGCAAATCGGGCATTATTAATGATATTTAAAAATACCTGCTCCACCTGTTGAAAATCTGCAAGCACTTTATTGAGGCCCCTGGGAAAATCAATGGTCAGGTTGATGCCGTCTTTAACGATCTGTGCCTGTGTCAGGGCCAGAACTTCATCCAGCACCTCCCTTGCATCGATAGGTTTCTTTTCCTTTTCATTCTCCCGGGCAAATGAAAGCAGGCTGCTTACAATGCTTGCTACACGATCACCTTCCTTAATTATCAATTCCGGAATTTCCGCCGCAGGAATCTCACCTTTATTTACTTCATCAATCATGATCTGGGCAAAGTTGATTATACTGTTTATCGGGTTGTTTATTTCGTGTGCCACGCCTGCTGCCAACTCACCTATTGAAGCTAGGTGGCCGGCGCGTAAGGTCTCAGTCTGCATGGTAATGTCCTGGGCAACACATACGATGCCTTCAAACCTGCCCTCTTCATTAAAAATGACTGAGGCGGTGAAAAGCATACGGATTTTTTCTCCGTACTTGGACAGATAGGTTGTTTCCACATTTTGAGTGAAGCCCTTATTAATAAGATCATCAAGCCCGATCCCACTGTAATACCCTTCAGCAAAAATCATTGAAAACGGGTTGCCGATCAATTCCTCCCGTGTATAACCCAGCAAGTCGTAGGTGGCCTGGTTGGCTGCCCTGATCGTCTGGTCTTTATTGATCACCAGAAGGGAGTTGCTCATGGAGCGAATTATGTTGTCTGTGTAAGCTTTTGCGGCAAGAAGTTCCTGCCTGGACTTTTTCAGCTTTTCAGCCATGATGTTGAACGAAGCTGCCAGTTGCCCAATTTCATCCTTTGAATGAACACTGACCCGATGGGTCAGATCTCCTTCAGCAAGGCGATCGGTGCCGTCAACAAGCTGCTTTATCGGTTTTCCCAGGGCCCGTGCCATGAAGTAGGCATTGATGATGGTAGCAATAAAAGCAATAAATAAGACCAGGGTCAGCATCTTCTGGGAAAATGTAGAAATTTCCAGAATCGCATTATTCTTTTCTTCTATTCTCCTGCTGACGTAGGTTGCCGCCTCCCTTCCCAGGGAAGCTATCCGGTCGGCTTCGCGCATGGCAATGTCTTCCATTTCCCGTGCGGATGATCCGCCTTGGTAACCTTCATTCACTTCTGTCTCAAAGGCATACACTGCCTGCTTGAATCTCAGTGCAGTTTGGATGATTTCGGCAATATTGGCCAGTTCATTCTGGTCCGATGCAAGCACCTTGATCTCATTAATTTCAGTGATAGCCTTGTTCACCAGAAGATCAACCGAGGCAACAACATCAGTGCGGCCCAGCCTGTAGTCGTACAGGCTGTCCTTGGCATGGGCTATGATTTCAGCAACATCGTACCAGCGCCGCAACTTGACCTGATCGATGGTGATGATTGCGGTTAGACGCTCCGAACTGTCTGACATGGTGACATAAGCAAAGATGCTTTCAATGACAATGATCACCAGTAATATGGAAAGGCCTATATTCCTTGCTGTGCGGAAGGAAAAGTTCATAATTTCGGTGCGGTTAATAAATAAAGGTTTTTTTAATCGGGATAGTCATGAAGGTCTAAGTCCAACTCCTTTACCATTTTATAAAGGACTTCATAATCGCCGTCGGTTGTTTCAATAAATTTGCGGGCCCTGAAATTTTTGAGAACCTCCTGTCCTTCCGGGGTTTCATGCAGGGACAGGAGCAGGGTCTTCAGGCGCAGTTTCAGGGCAGGATTGAGGTCCTTGCGGACGGCAAGACAGTTAGAGGGAACTTCCGGCGATTCGGCAAGGACCACCATCTGTTCCTTGAAGTCGGGATATTCTTCTTTCAGGCTATTGAAAATATGATTCTTGGCGCCTCCTATGTCAGCCTCACCCGTATAAACAGCCCAGGCTGCAGCATCATGGCTGCGGGCAAATGATATTCTGGAAAAATAATCTTCCATGTTGTCAATGCCGTAATATTTTAAATAATAACGTTGAAATATATAGCCTGCGGTCGTCGCCCTATCAACGAGAACCAGGTTTTTGTTTTTCATATCATTAACTGTTGCAATGCCACTGTCTTTTCGAACAAAAATATAGCCACGATAGGTGGAACTGCCGTCAAGCCATACAGGCCTGGCAACGGGTTCAATACCGGCCTTGGCGTGTGTCAATACATAGCTGAAACTCCCAAAAAAGCCGGCATCGGCTTTCCCGGTCTGAAAGGCAACGCTTATGTCACCGTAATGTGCCATGATTTCCACAATGACATTTATTCCCATTTTCCTGGAAAGATAGTCTGTTATATATTTGTACTGCCGGCGCTGCTCAAAAATGTTTTTCTCAGGAACAAGGAGCAGGCGCAGTGTCCTTTCAGCAGGGTCCTGCATTTTTGTTTCCGCGCCATAACAGTCGAGTACAGGCAGGAAAGTCAAAAGTGTGGATAAAAGAATACAAAGGAAAGCTGGAACCATTGAATTTCGTATAAGGCTCATATTCATTGGATGTACGGATTGAAAATTTGTCCTCCAAGCCCTCAATGCCAAATTGCACCGTGCCTTTTCAGGGGATTTGACACGTATTGTTTCTGTCATAATAAAGAGTCTGGCGGAAGTATAACAAAATATTTTCAGGGGCAAAGATAATTTTGCAATTCCATGAACGGGGTTGCAGCGGGTTTTTATTTACATAACCTGATTATTTTGTAAATGGAACGGTTGTATTGGTGCGGTCTTTAAATAAAAAAAACTGGCCGCTTAATCTAGCGGCCAGTTTTTTTAGGGAGGATTGAAGGGTTCAGCTATTCAGCAGCCATTTCCTTGGCAGGTTTGTTCAGGTAGGCATAGAACGCAGGGAAGGCACCAAGAAACATAACAGCAATAATGTACTCTACGCCTTTGATGTGGGTGTAGAAGTCTGACAGGGTGTGAAATTCCTGCATCAGGCCTACGGCAATAAGGTACTGGCGAAGTAATTCTGAAACTTGCCAGTTAGCCTGGGCCAACCCGCTGAGAATCGCTGCGCTTGACCAAATGGTTATGAGCGATCCAAGAAAAATCGATGCAAACTTGAATACAGTCATGCTTTTAGGGGTGGTTTCATTTTTTGACATTTTGTCCTCCTGAATTGTTTTGATTAATTGAAAAACTTCGGTTTATATTCCAGTAAAAGCTGTGAAAATTCCCCGCCCTAATTCCTGAATGGATTGAGACTGTGCTATACCGCTGATCAGACATAAGCAACCCCAGGCGCCAACGCAGCAGGCCATGACCATGATAATGCCAATACCGAATCTGGAGTTGCCTATTTCGAGTTCAGAGGTTTCAGCGGTACCGGCAAAGGTTGTAACCTGTTCTTTTGTGATTTTTTGTTCGCTCAGCATGGCTTTTCTCCTCTATATATATTGTAGTTAGTATCTCAGTTTAATTTCTCTGCATTGTCTTCTTGCAATATATGTAGCATAAATCATGCCATATTTAATTTTATTGCAATTTTATTTTTTTAGAAACTTGAAGAGAATAAAAAAACGCGAAAGTTAAAATATTTTTTTGCTGTAATACCAGATGGTTATGAGAATAGAAAGAAATTATATTTGCTGGTAGTATAGATCACGCACAAAAAACGGTGATGAATAATAACGTGTGAATATATTGCTGTTTAGGGGTGGAAATAGCGTTCTTCCGATATAGTAGAACTTAATTTATGGAACTAAATATAAGAATTTATTGATAAAATTTTGATTTAACGGACTGGCGCAAGAAAGCTGTTGCGTGTGTCGCATTTGTGTGGCATGCAACGGTTTTGTTGCAACAGAATCGTTGCAATTGGAACCACTTCAAAAAAAGTTAATATTAAATATGTATATTTAGTTTTCATATCTAAAATATAAAGATTAATAAATTGAACTATTTCTTTTATAATTTTTATATTGTAAAAATTTAAAATAAAATTGCAGAGCAATAAAAAACCCAACGAACCTCCTGGAATTCCAGAAGGTTCGTTGGGTTAGTGCTGTACTATTATAGTTATTTAATTTTTACTTTAAGAACATTGAAATCAGCAGTGAAACCACACCCCACATTCCTGCAATCGCAGCGATTGCCATAATGGCTCCAAAGCAGATTTCCGCTTTGCTCATTTCTGTCTTTTGGATTTCAACATTTTCCTGTTCAACTGCCGTGATTCTTTCCTGGGTGGTTTCGATTGTATTAGCCATGACTGACCTCCTTGCTGTTTGTTTTTTATCTTTTATTGAAAGGTGAATTGTTTTTATTTTCCTCTTTTTGTTTTCTTTGACTCATATCTTGCAGGAATGATGCCATATGGATTTTTTATTTTATTTTTTACATTAATTCTTTTTAAAGAAGATGTTTCTCTGTCGATATATTACGTGTATTCCATGCTTATTTTTTTTGTAACATATTGTTTTTATATGTATTTTTTTGACTTATTCATTTGCAGGATCAACCAGAAAAAAATTATATTACCGCTGTGGCTGTCGACTGCTCAAGGTGTTGCATTAAGTGTTGCATGCTACGGTATTGTGGCGCAAATGCGTTGCATGCAACACGTTTGTTGGGGCCTCTTGGATGCACCAGGCACAAACCTGCATGTCCTGATTGCAGCCAGTACAGTTTTTCATGCTTCTAACTGTTGATTTTGATGGTAGCCCAAGACCCTGTTAGAACCCGGACCCATGAACACCGGATCAAAAGGCTGAATCTCCCTGATTATGCCGCGACCGGCAGTTCCATGATTATGGAGGTGTGATCATCGAGGATGCTTTCAATTTCTAGGATGCCGTTATTATCTTCTGCGATACTTCGGCATATGGAGAGCCCAAGACCTGTGCCGATTCCTTCAGGTTTGGTTGAAAAGAAAGGTTCAAACACCTTGGTAATGATGTTCGGGTGAATGCCTACGCCAAAATCTGTACACGTCACTTTTAAATACTGCTGCCCGGCCCTTGCTGTTATCTCTCCTTTTATTTCAATACGCTTTTTAGAGTGCGGCCCTGGGTAGCGTTGGTTTAGGGCATATCGTGCATTGCTCAGAAGGTTAAGAAAAATATGCTGCATTTCCTGGACGTTCACCTTTACGGAAGGGACGATATCCGGAAAATGTATTGCGACGTCAATTGCATCATATTTGAATTGGTGTTTGGTCAGCGCCAGGGAGTCTTCAATGATTTTGTTTATTTTCACAGCTTCTTTCGACTGGGAGCGATTTGCATTGAAAAAAAGGAGCTGCTGGACGATCTGTGAAATTCTTTCACCTTCCTTGATAACATTGTTCAGTAATTCGATAGACTGGTTATTTTTTCCGGCGGTTTCCTCAATTTCCTCACTCAGAATCTGGGTATAATTGATAAGGCCATTGGTAAGGTTGTTAATTTCATTCGCTACGCCGACAGAAAGTTCACCCATTGCAGCAAGTTTGGAAGCCTTGATGGTTTCAATTTTGTGGGCCTTCTGGTCGGAAATATCTCTGGCAATAAGAAGGTAGGTGTCATTTTCTTCAAACTGATTTTTCAGAAGGGAAATACTGGTCATGTATTCTTTTCCGGAAATGGTGAGTTCCATGGAGATATTTTCACTGCCGCCGGATAAGGCATCAACGAGTTGCCGGGGAGAAGAGGAGCTGTTGAAAAGGTCAGAAATGCCGGTCCCGATGACTGTTCCTGCTCCTTTTCCCAGTTTGTCCTCTGCAGAGGGATTTGCCTCAACAATTGTACCGTCAGCTCGAATAACAAGGATAAGGTCGGGATTGTTTTCAAAAACTTTTTTTCTGGCAGCCTGCAGGCGCGCCAGGGTCTTGTTTGACTCTTTGGCAGCAAGGGCAAAGAGAGCAAAAACTATCTCACGGCTCATGCCTTTCAAAAGTTCGATTTCCTCTTCTGAGAAACTGAGGGCGGCAATGGAGTAAATGTTCATGACGCCAAAAATCTGCTGGTCATAGACAAGGGGCAGAGCTATGCAGTCGGCTGTATTGCTTGCAAAGGGGGTATTCTTGAATGGACCCTGGGGCAAGCCTTTCAGAATATTGCGCAGGATGACCGGTGATTTCTGTTCCAAGGCTTTGTGGGCGCCGTCGTATTTCTCAGGATTTTCTTCGGCGGCGGTGAGCAGGGCGGTCATGCATTCATCCTGCTCCTGGCGGCTCATTGTTGTTGATCCGTCAGCAATGACTGGCACTATATGGCTGTTGTCCTTTGGAATGCCGATCCAGACCAGGATGTAATCGCTGTTGGTCAGTATGCCCCGGCATGTTTCGCCAAAAACAGCATCCCTGGTCTGCACCTGCCACACTGATTCTCCCACATTATGGACCATTTCCAGTACCCGGTTGTAGCGGGCAAATTCACTGGATGTCCTGTTTTGTTTTGTCAGGAGATTTTGAAACGATCCTGCCAGTTCCGCCACTTCACCACTTTTTTTGCGTACGGATATGGTGGAACGCTTTCCGGAAGAAATCTCTTTGGCCTGTTTTACGAGATCGATGAGCGGCATGGCAATTTGACCGTGCCAGAAGAGGAGAATATAGATGACAATAAAAAGGATAATGGCCAGAAGACCTATGACAAAATTCTGAAAACCGACAAGCTTTCTTTTTACATGGTCTACGATTACCCTGTCGAAAAGCATCAATCGTTCGCCCAGAATACGTATTTCCTGGTTCAGCTGGCGTATCTTTGCCTGTGTCTGGTCACCGGAACCTATGCTTCGAAGTAAAAGGGTGATGCCTGCAAAGTCTACCTGGCCGGCAAATGATATTCTGTACTCGTCAGGGATAATCGGTTGCTGCAGAACCTGTGACATGCTGACATTCAGGTTCTCTATTTCACTTGTAATGTTGTTGAGCTGCTGGTAGCGGTTTTCCAGGAGTGATTCGGTTATATGCTCCCTGATGGTGGCAAATTGGAAAATGATCTTTTCATTCTGTTCAATGATGTTTTCGTATTCCTTGTGAGACTTGTATTGCCGTGAACCAAGCAACAAGAGAAAACCAAGGATTAATGCTATAAAGATTGCTGCAGTATAGCTGGTTGTTCTCAATGAAAGGACCATGTCAGTCACCCTGGGAAATAAAGAGCTTTAAAAAACAATCGCCGAAAAAAGAAAAAAAGGGATACGGGTTTGTTTTCAAAGGCCTGCCTGTTTTCTCCGGTTTGTGTGTTTGAGTCCCTTGTGCAGGGAATTTCTTTTCACTTTCAAACATTTTCCTGTTGCCTGCAGCCGTGTGCAGCAGGGGCGCTGGGTTTTTCTTGCCAGGCGCCCCTGCTGCAGAGGGAAAGAAGCCTTTATGGACTTTCTACAACCTCATCCTTTTTCCAGGTATAGAGTATTGGCAGGCGATACAGGATGAATCTATAGGTGACGATGTAGAGAGAATAGACGGTGATGCAGATCACCACTTCCCGCCAATGCGGTATCTCCTGATACAGTTTCCAGTTAAAGGTAAAAAGGGCGGTGTTAAGGCGGTTTAAGGCAATGCCGAGAACCGCTATGAGAGCTGCAAATCGTGCAAGACCGGCCAGGTTGTTTCTGATGGAAATGGTAAAAAGTATCATTGGCAGGATGACACCGGCACCTATTTCCAGCATATACCACTGCCCCCAGCCGCTGGCCAGGTAGCCCCAGTCACCGTCGTGGGCTATGGCAATAATCTTGATAACCAGGTAAGTGATTAAAGCCAGGGTGGCACCCTTTGCCAGGCCCAGTGTGAGGCTGTCCAGGTTGTCCAGAAAATTGTTGTCAGCCCGCCAGGCCATGGTTTTCTTGCAGATGGTGCTCACGACTATGAGCATGCAAAGACCGGCAAAAATAGATGAACAGAAAAAATGGAACCATTGAAATGGCGCAGAGTACCAAAGAGGATGCACCTTACCGGGGGCATAAGTGAACAGTGCCCCTAAGGCTCCCTGATGCAGGGTGGAAAGAATAATGCCGGCAATGGTCAGTCCGAGTATTATACTTTTGACAAATGTTTTCAGTTTAGGCATTCCTGCCCACTCGGCAAAGGCAGGGACCAGTTCAGCAACCTGTACGGAAAGATAGGTTGCAACATGCCAGGCGACCAGGAACAGGACAGCTGCAGGGCCCAGGGAGACAAACATGGGGTAGATCAACCGCCAGGGCTGTCCCAGGTCAACCTGCAGAAATATGACTGCGAACAGATATCCCAGCAGGCCGTTTAACAGGGCCAAGCGCTCAATGGGTTTGAAATCATGGCGGCCGAAAACCTCAACCGTCGTTCCCAGCATGAAGCCGGAAGCAGAAAGGGGGACCATGGTGAAGAGGCCCCAGCCAAGAAAAAGGCCCCAAGGGTAGTCATAGGAACTGTGTGTCACATAACCGAGTCCGAAAAGAAACCGTGTTACTGTAACATAGCCTCCAAAGATAAATATGATGGCAAAGATCCAGTTGAAAGGATTGCGAAATGCCTGGGCCAGGTATTCACTCAAGCTTAGTCCCAGGAGAAGTTTGTCCTTGATGCTAAATTTAGTTTTGTCTGGACTATAATGTGTAGCCACTGGGGTTTTCCCCTTTGCGATAAGTGTTTTCATTCTCTCCGGTCCTCCTATGATTTCTCAGATTTTTCTTCTTTTTTCTGTGCATCCTTTCGTGTTGCCAGCAGGTGAAACCCTGCAAAAAGGGCAGGCCAGATAGTCAGCACCATGGGAACGACGGTCAGAAATTCCTTGACATAGGAGAGAATAGGTTGTGTCCCAAGATCAGTATCAAATCCTACCTGCTCAAAGGGAGCACTTGAAAGATACATCCAGGAAGTACCGCCAACTTCATTTTCACCGTAAATATGATCTTCATAAAGGTCCGGATAGTTCCGAATTCTCTGGTGTCCTATTTTGATCAGATCCTGACGTTTACCAAAGGTAAGAACTTCCCGCGGACAAGCTTCGACGCAGGCCGGGGGCCGACCGAACTTAAGCCTGGTGTCGTAACAGAAAATACACTTTTTAATAACCGGATTTAAAACACTTGAGTAGCTGTAGGCAGGAACATAAAATGGACAGGCAACCATGCATGTACGGCACCCCACGCAGACGGTGGGGTCATAAATCACGGCCCCCTCAGGAGTTTTGGTATAGGCCTTGACAAAGCACGAGGTCAGGCATGCCGGCTCATTGCAGTGATTGCACTGAATCTTACGGAAAAGCGGATGGTCCTGCCCCGGAATTTCATACCGGTTGACAATGGTGTAGGCTCCTTCACTGGTCCTGCGCTCATGATCCAGTACGGATAAGTCGTCAAAAGGGTGCGAGGGATCAGGGAGGCCTTGTTCTTTGTTGCATGCTGCTTCGCAGCTCCGGCAGCCAACACAGCGTGTCAGGTCTACCAGTACGCCCATGGCTTCAGGATAGCCACCGAATGTTGCTGAAGCATCCGCATTCCTGCTTTTGCTTATTACCGAGGCAGCAGCGCCTCCGAGTAAGCTGCCTTTCAGAAATTTTCTTCGGTTCATTGCTTTCATTTATCTTCTCCTTCTTTTTATGCTGAAAAGTAATATCAACTTTTAGTCGTCTCTAGTGTCCACCACCTGCGGGTTTATCGCTTTCGGGGGGTGCGTAGTTCCCGGCATGGAAAAACTTGTCGCCGGCATCAGTGCGTGTATGGCAATCCTGGCAGCCATTGGCTACACCCATTTCCGCATGGCAGTTCATGCAGCGGAGGTGATATGCTGCTTTCAGTCCCACTTTGTCACGGTGATACAGAGTATTGTCAGCATCAATTTTGTTCAGATATTCAGCTTCGAACCTTTTGCCTGAATGGCAGCCCTGGCAGGTAATCTCATCCGCAGCACCACTTTCCGCATGGCAGCGCATGCAGTTTTCATCTTCTATCTCTGTGCCCAGGGTGTGGTGATGGCAGACTGCACAGTTGCCGTCAGTAACTTCTTCGTGCATCGCATGGTCAAAAAATACCGGGTCATACAGTTGAGCCAGGGAGTCAATTTCAACCTCATCAGGCCCTTCACCGGCTGCAGCATTGGTGTCATACAAAGAGAAGCACAACAGCAACGCCACGACTGTACTCAGCAGATATTTTGGTATTTGCTCCATTTTCTTGTTACCTCCTTTTGGTTTAAGTTTTATAAATAGTTGAAATTATTGATTATTTTTTTAAAAAAAACCTGAATTTTGGGTAAAAAAAAGCCTGGCAGGTTACTGCAACACAACCAGGCAAAAATGTCAGATACTGTTTACGTTTTCGCTGCTATTTCTCCTTTTGAGCGATTGAGATAGGTATAAAAAGCAGGAAACGCACCAAGAAAAAGAACGGCAATTATATATTCAACCCCTTTGATATGGGTATAAAAGTCTGACAGGGTATGAAACTCCTGTAACAGGCCTACAGCAATCAGATATTGGCGCAGCAGTTCGGATAACTGCCAGTTGACCTGTGCCAGTCCGCTGAGAAATGCAGCTACAGACCAGATGCTGATGACTGTGCCGCAGAAAATGGAACTATGCCATGCTATTCTTTTGCCATCCATATTATCCATGCCCATAACGAACCCCGTTTGCTGCAAATGACGAAAAGTTTTTGCTACATTCCTGTGAAGGCTGTAACCAGGCTGCGTCCTATTTCCTGGAAACTACCGGAACTTGCCAGACCGCCGATCAAGCATGCTACGCCCCAGATGCCGACGAAAGCAGCCATTACCATGATGACCCCAAGGCCTAACTTGGAATTTCCCAATTCGAGTTCAGCAACTTCAACTCGCTGATCAAATGTTGCTACTTTTTCCTGGGTGATTTCCATTGATTTAAACATTATGTGCCTCCGCGTGAAATTTTGCCCAATTTTTGTGCTTTGATATGAGTCTCTGCATATTTCATGCCATAAAAATTAAGTTGCTATTATTTTGTTGTTGTTTGGTTTATTCGGCGGAGCAGCAGTACGGAGATAATTCTTGTTTGATTGATTTATGCATTTAATTACAGTTAGTTAGCGACGTTAAAAGCTGATTTGCAGCAAAGTGATCCGGAGACAGGGTTTTTATTGGAGTGCTACGGCCCTGTTATGAGTCAGAGCATAGTTGGGAATGTTTACTATGTGTGTGTCGCAAGGAGTGTCGGACGCAACACATGTGTTGCAACACATGTGTTGCATTCTACAAATTTTTAATTAATATCAATTAGTTATTCTGAATTATCAGTATTTTTTACCTAGGCGTTTCATCCGGGCAGTAAGCCGGAAAATATTGTGCTTCCAGTGCAGGATAAAAAAAAATTAATGTTATTATTTCAATATAATACATATGCATTCGCGCCACATATATGCATGATGCTTCGCGGCTGGGCCGCAAAATAATTCTAGGGCTGCAGAAGAAAACAATTGAAACAGCTTTTTTTCACATCAATTCTTTTCAGGAATACATAATTCAAATAATGTCAAAGAGATAGATATAAAAATATTGATATGCCGTCGCTCTGCACCAATAAAGTGTTGCAGGGGGAAGAAGATGCTTTATCTGTTCAATTGTTCGAGGTAGTAACAGGGATGGGGAAGCAAGCTGCTCACTCTTGAATATCCAGGTTGGACAGGTCAATATTATAGCTGGATATTTTTCTGTATAGCGTACTGCGATCGAACCCAAGCAATCGGGCTGCCTTTGCCTTGTTGCCTGCAGTGCGGCGCAATGCATCAATAATTCGTGCCACCTCATCCATTGAATCCATTGTTGGCGAAACAGCTTGCGCCTGGACTGGTTGGGGAATAGCAGGTTCATGGCTTGGCTGTTGAGGTGTTTCAGCAATCATTATTTCCGCCGGCAGGTGATCTGTGGTTATTGTGTCTCCCAGACAGAGGACATACGCCCGTTCAACCACATGCTCCAGTTCCCTTATATTTCCCGGCCAGGAATGGTTCAATAGCAGTTCCATGACAGAGTCGGAGAAGCCGGTCACACCTTTCTTCATTTTATTGTCAAAAACGGTGAGGAAGTGTTGGGCCAGAAGAGGAATATCTTCCCTGCGTTCACGCAAGGGAGGCAGGATAATATCGACTACGCGAAGCCTGAAGTACAGGTCTTCCCGGAACTGGTCCCGGCGTACTTTTTCCTTAAGATCGGCATTGGTTGCTGTTATGACCCGGACATCCACCTGGATGGGCTGGTCCTGCCCCACGGGATAAAATGTTCTTTCCTGGAGAAAACGCAGCAGCCGCAGCTGCATGCGCGAAGAAATATCACCTATTTCATCGAGGAAAAGCGTGCCGCCGTCAGCCTGCAGGATTCTTCCCAGCCTGTCCCTGTCTGCACCGGTAAAGGATCCTTTCTTGTGGCCGAAGAGTTCACTTTCCAGAAGCTCTTCAGGAATAGCCGTACAGTCAACCTTGACCAGGGGGCGGTTGCGGCGAGGACTTTCTTCATGCAGGGCATCGGCAACCAGTTCTTTTCCTGTCCCGCTTTCGCCTGTAATCAGGACAGTGGTATCGACCTTGCCGACGCTTTCGATAAGAGCATAAATTCGCTGCATAGGCTGACTTTTCCCCACAAAACGGTGGAAGTGGGTACGCTGGTCACGTTTGTCAAGATCCTCAAGATGGGTGAGGTCCCGGGCAGTGATCACAACTCCCAGGAAGGTGGATTTGCTATCTTCAAGCGGAGCCGCCGTGACGCTCATGACCCCAAAGCTGTTATCCGGCTTCTTCCATTCGAGACGATGGAGTTTGATCTCCTTTCGATGCTTGAGGACGTGTTCTGCATCTTCAAGTAAAGCCCGGCCAAGTTTGCTGGTCAGAGTTGGCAGAGAAACGCCAATGGCAATTTCGGGCAGAAAGGACCGGGCCCAGTCGCTCGCCATATCGTTAAGATCGGCAATGCGAAGATGGGTGTCAACAGTAATAATTATCTCCCGGACCGAGCGCAGGATTGTCTCCTGCAGATAGCGGTTCTTTTCCTGCTGCTTTTCAAAGCGGTTTTTTTCTTTCTGCAGTTCCTGTTTTTCAAGGGCCAGGGCAACAATTTTTAAAAGTTCATCCTTTTTAACGGGCTTGGGTACATAATCAAAAGCACCAAGCCGTACTGCTTCAGCCGCTGTCTCAATATTAGGATATCCGGTAATCATGACCACAGGACAGGTTTTGCCCATGTCTTTGATCTGCCTGAGAAGATCAATTCCTGAGGCTCCCTGGAGGACTATATCGCTTATAATAAGGTCAAAGTCTTCCTGTTCCACAGCGGCGATAGCAGCATCAAAGCTGGAAACTCCACTGACAGACCCGTAGCCGGCCCTTTTTAACAGCATTTCAAAGGTCAGGCGTAAACTCTCCTCATCATCAACAATCAGTATCCGATCAGTTTGTTCATGCTCGGTGTCCATCAAAATCTCCCTTGGAAGAGTAAGATCTCTTGCGTACAGCTATTTTATGCATAGAAAACAAATGTAGATAAAAATATCAGCCTGAAATTGCAGGTTCACTAAACTTCTATCCGCAAGCATGAAAAATAACAAATAAAATAATAATAAATTTTATGCCAGTCACAAAAAATGGTGAATGGTAATTCATTTTTTGTTATGAGGCAATTCTAAAAGGTAAATATCCCTTTATATAAAGGTATAGGATTTTGCATGGGAATAAAATTATTATGGCAGAATATGGTCGGAGTGCTGGAAATAATCTGATCCTTTCTTGAAAGTATCAGTTATCCGTTGAAAATGATTCAAAATATTGCCTTGACCGTTGCATGGGAGTCGCTATATAGTATGCACATCCGCAAAAGTCAGTGGCTCTAAATCAAACAAATGATGAAACATTTAAAGAGCAATAAAGAAATGCAGGCCCAGGCACCCGGGCAGGTTTCCCTAGAGGAGCGCCGGCGTTTTTTGCTTCTTGGTCTAAAAATCACCGGTGTTTTTGTGGGCGGATCAGTCCTTTCCCTTGTTCCCGCCCGGCAGGCGAGAAGCGAACTGCTTGGCGCCAGTGTCGTGGGGACATATCCATATCAGCCCCATTATGCAATGATAATATATAAGGATAGATGCATAGACTGTGAGCGTTGTATCGAAGCATGCCGGCAAACAAATAACGTTCCGACCTATGGCTGGAGGAATGCTGTTTTAAGTCGCAGAAAAACGGGGATAGCTGCCAGTAAAATGATACGGGAGTTTCTCCCTGTTCTTTGCAATCAATGCAACCGGCCGCCATGCGTTCGCGTCTGCCCGACCAAAGCAACTTACAAGGACAAGAAGAATGGTATTGTCAGGATGAATGAAACGTTGTGTATCGGCTGCAAGGCCTGCATGACTTCATGTCCATACAATGCCCGTTATTATAACGGGGAAAGCCAGGCAGTTGATAAGTGTGACTTTTGTTATCAAAAGCGCTTGCAGAATGGGGAAGCAAATACTGCCTGTGCTGAGGCCTGTCCAGCAGGGGCATTGTTATTTGGCGATCTGGCGGACCAGAAAAGTGAATTCTACAAATTACTCCATAAGCCGGATCAAACCATACTGGTCTTGAGGCCGGAGAGAGGGTCCATGCCCAATGTCTTTTATTTGCAGGGGTAAAAAGAGGGCGTGGGCAATCGGGAAAAACAAATGATTGAGTTACGTAAAATTTTCTTACTTTTTTTACTCCTGCCGGGCCTGCTGGGTATTGTCCGTAAGAGCTGGGCCCAGGAATACGGTGGAGGGCCGATTGTTTTTATCAAACCGGTACGGGCCGTTATTTTTGAGCATAAATTTCATCTAGGCAAAAAGTTCGGCTGCCAGAGTTGTCATCCTGATTTATTTGCCAAGAAAGCAGGCGAAGTTGAACAAAAGGACGATTTTACCATGGAGTCTTTCAATCAGGGAAAATACTGCGGCAAGTGTCATAACGGCACGCTTGCCTTTTCAGTCAATACGAAGTGTAATTGGTGTCATATAGGTGTTCAGGGGCATAAACACCTGGAAGAATATGAACTGGGAATAAAATAGGCGGAAAGCCGGTTTAAAGGATTTTTGGGAAAAACATGGCAGCCAATATTGATGATCTGGAAGAGGGGCGCCTTGCAAGCACCCCGGTTAAATGGATTACGCATCTTTTATCCCTGTTTGTCATTGCGGGATTGACAGCCGGATCGTATGCGACCATGACCGGGCACCAGATCGCCTATGGCATTACCCGGGAAGTTCCCTGGGGGATATTGACCTCTTCCTTTGCGTTTTTTGCCATCACCTCTACAGGGTTGTGCCTGATCGGTGCCATCAGCCATGCCTATGGGGTAACCCCTTTAAGGCCCCTGGGAAGCCGTGCCGTATATCTTGCCATAGTTTCCACCGTGACCGCTTTTATGCTCCTGGCTTTCAGTATAGAAAGCCCCTGGTTGCTTATCTACTACAATGCTGCATCTCCGAACCTTACATCCAATATATGGTGGCTTTCCACCCTGTACGGCATAATGTCAGGCTGCCTGTTCCTGCGTTTTGCTTTCCTGGTTTCCGGTAGTCAGGGCCTGGCTTTAACTTTTGGAATAATTGCAGCTGTCACCGCTGTCGGAGCAAATAATAATCTTGGCGGTTTATTCACCATGGCTTCTGACCCCCCCATCTGGTTCGGGGTTCAACTTCTTGTCCTTTTCCTGGCATCAGCAGTGCTGTCAGGTACGGCCGCTGTAATCATTTTCACGGTCCTTGCCTATAAGTTACGGCAGCAGAAAATAGCAAGAGAGGTGCACAAAGCGCTTGAGACCGCCGCAACCCTCATGGCCCTCATGCTTGGAATAGTACTGGTCGTAACCATAGCCAGGTTCTATACCATGTTTTTCAGTGACACGCCTGACCCTGGTATAGCAGCGGCCAGGGCCCTGATAAATGGCCCCCTGGCGGTAAATTTCTGGGGGTTTGAAATTGCAACAGGCCTTATTGCACCGTTGGCACTGCTGTTGACCACTAAAACAAAATCCATCTGGGCCATGACATTGGCCTCCTGCATGGCCATGGTGGGGGCCTATGTCCAGAGGTTTGACCTGGTTTACAGCGGCCAGATTGTGTCAAAGTTTTCCGGTTGGACTGACCTGCCGCAATATCTGCATTATTTCCCGAGTGGCGCCGAACTCATTGTAGTTCTCGGGGCATTTGGCCTGATGGTTTTTGGTTTCCTGCTGGGAGAGAGATTTGTGGGAAAGCTTTTCAGTCTCTATTAACCGAAGGCTGTTCCTGAGGCTTGTCTCTACTACCTGTGCTTATATGTTATTGGCCTGCTTTAGGTTGTCCATCCGGATCTTTGGCCTCCTTACCTGACTGGGCGCTGTCCCAGCCGTCTCTATAACCCTTGCGGTAGAGTTTACGCAGGAGAAGGTTTTCGGTTTCAGGCTCTTGAGCCTGCTCCACCCCTTGAGCTTTCTCGACGCCGTGGGAATACCCAAGCTCATAATACTGCTTCTGCAGTTCCTGTTTCGTGGAAACCCCATACCTGAAGGAGCCCATGCAGTTTTTAATTATCATTATCGAGATAAGCAGGATAATGACTGCTGTAACTCGTATGCCCCACTTGGTATGCAGTGGAATTTCGGGTTTTTCTTTCATGGGCTCTCTGCCTGTTTCTCTCAATTCCCTGATGATGACAAAGTGATTAGTAGTTGATCCGCAGTTCATTTTCCCGGACGGGTCGCGGTCCCCTTCAGCCCGGCTTCTCCGGCGGCATAAGGGAATTCAATACTTAACAGATATACTGAAAGTATGAAACAAAATCATTTATAATGCTTAAATCCCAACTGGGTAAATTTTTTCCATAACAGCATATTTTTTGTGTCTGGAAGTTGCGTGTCAAATTACATCATTCCGAAGTACCACAATGTGGTAACGCAATAAAAACACTTGCAAAAAACACCAATTCCTTTTAATGATAACCATTCATTTTGTAGTGATAACAAAGTATTAATGGTGATTAATAGCCCTTTGCCAACCTATTCTGCTGCTATGAATAGTTTTTTTGCGAATTCATGTCACTGCCGTCACCCTGTTTCCTTTATGCAAACATGGTCTTGCCTTTTAAATTTCTATACTCAGCGGTTCGGATGTTAACAATCCGACAGACTATACAATTTTTTATTACGGTTTTATAAACTTATGAGACAAACGCATCGGATTACAAAGCATAACAGCACAATTAACAGGAGGTCTGCAACACCATGAAAACAAAGACTTGCTTTCTGGTTGGTGTTTTTACCGCTCTTTTAAGCTCCTGCCTGATCTTAACCCATGCATATGCCATTGAGAATGATGAGTGCATGGAGTGCCACAGCGACGATTCTCTTGAGCGGAGTGAGTCTGAAGGAATGAAAGAGGACCTGTATATTGATTACAATAATTTCAAGTACTCCGTGCATAATATTAACGGCATCACCTGTATCGACTGTCATTCGGACATAGAGGAACTTAATTGGGACAACGATGTGCCGCACCCGAGTTCTCTGGGGATGGTTGACTGCGGCGGTTGCCATGAGGAAGAGGCTAACGCATACCTTAACAGTGTGCACAAAAAAGCAGGCGGCAAAGGCATAACCATTCCATGCTATGCCTGCCACGGCTATCATTTCGTCACCCACCTGGAATCCGATTCCGTGTTCGAGCGGGAGAATAAATTCTGCCTTAAATGTCACAACCCGGATAATTTCCATGAATGGCTGCCGCAGAAAGATACACACTTTGCCTTTGTGGAATGTGCCGTCTGCCATGCCCCTGAGTCCCCGCGCTACATTTCACTGAGATTTTACGACCTGATTTCCAAGAAATTTTTAGGAGCAAAAGATCTGCTTGCAGCACTGGAGACAGATTATAATACCTTTATGGACAAGTTGGATAAGGACAAGGACGATATCATCAGCCTGGAGGAATTGGAGGACATGGTCCTGCTGCTGCGCCAGAAGGACATCCGCGGCACCTTCCATGGTGAGTTGGTGATGGAACTGGTGCCGACAGTACATCATGTCAACAGGGGAGGGGCAAACCGGGAGTGTGAACAATGCCATAATCCCCAGTCGCCATTTTTTGAGGAGGTTTATATCAGTCTCAACAAAGAGGATGGCACGGGACAACGCCAGAAGGTTGAGCGCAGGGTGCTTGAAAGCTATTATGTGAATCATTTCTATGCCATCGGCGGTACCAGGGTGAGGTATCTTGACAAGATCGGGCTGGTTCTCATTGTGGGCGGTTTAAGTGTAGTGGCGGGACACCTCGTGGTAAGGATTGCAACCGCCCCTCTGCGACGCAAAAGAAAAGAAAAGAAAGATGAATTTTCGATATAAGGAGAATGACCATGGGAGATGATAAATTGATGTATGTTCATCCTGCTCCTGTCAGGGTCTGGCACTGGATAAATGCGGTCGGATTTATCATCCTGATCATAACCGGTATTCAGATTCGATTTGCTGAGATGGTGAACTGGTTTTCCCTTGAGGAGGCAATACAACTGCATAATTATGTCGGTTTCGTGGTTATTGCCGCCTATGGCCTGTGGGTTTCCTTTTATTTCGGGACCATGAAGATAAAGCTCTATTTCCCGGATCCTCATACCTTTGTCCCCAATGCCGTAAAACAGATTAAATATTACGGCTCAGGCATTTTCAAGGGAGAGCCCAATCCGCACCACATGACACCGGACAATAAATTCAATGCCCTGCAGAAGAATGCCTATGTTGGTATTATGTTTGTCTTTTTGCCTGCGCAGATGATAACGGGGCTTTTTCTCTGGCGAGTCAAGAGGTTCGAGAATTATATAGATCTTATAGGCGGCATAAAAATCGTTTCAACCATTCATGTCCTGCTCTTTTTCTTTTTCATAGCCTTCATATTTGTGCATGCATACCTGGCAACCCTCGGACACACGCCTCTGGCCCATTTCAAGGCCATGTTCACTGGATACGAAGAGCATCATGAAGCTGAACCTGCTGAGGAGGCGACATTCTGACCGGCGCCTGCAGGAGATGGCGGGGATGAAACCCGGCAGATCAGAGTGAAATTAAAACCTGTAAAAAAAGTTTCCGGCAATAAAAAAGGCAGGGTCATTGCGGCCCTGCCTTGCTTTTTCTCTACAATGCCCCACGAATAGTAGTGAACTGAATTTTAAGGACAGCTGTCAGCTATCTGCTGCAGGCTATATATATATTGGGAGTTATGCCTTCGAGCCCATGGGACGTGCAACGGTTAATTAAACTTCTCAATATAAAAATCTGGTCAGGATTGAGCCTGCCAAATTGTATCCCGCACTGCCTTAAATACCTTGAATTTGAATAGGATTTTCCCTCCAAGTCGACATTCCATGCATACTCACAAGGAATATCAATCAGGTGCTTACTCTCTGCGATAAGATCGATTGAATGGATGGGGGTGTTACCGGGTGCCATTGTGAGTTCATAGGTATACTTGACTCCGCCCAGTGAAATATCATTGATTAATCCGATTGTAACCGGTTCTTCGGTGTTGAGAATGGCAACTATGAGGTTTTGGGCAAATGCGCGTTCATGCTGCCTCCGTTCTGTGAAATCTCTTCTTCCTTTCATGGGGTACCCCCTAAAAGTTTCTATGCCGAGTATTTTCCACTCATCTTCTGAAGAATAACATCTCGCCCGTTTCTTCCTGCTTTGCGGTAAATAATTTTGCAAAACAACTCAACAGCTCACTTTGTATATTGCAAAAATTGCACCTATATTATTCTTAAAAAATTAATATGATTTTTTCTTCTGTTATTCCAAATAGTTGCGGCTGTATAAAGAATTTAAGATCAAACCAGAACGTATGTATATCTATTGATCTTGTGGGGATAAGTCCAGATGGGTTTGGTTAAATAACCAAAAGATGTTTGCCGCTGATCAGATTCTATTCCCGCACTTTAAGAAGGTCTCGCCCGGTATAAATCTGAGTCACCGTATAGTCAGTCACAAGGTCGGATTCAACAGGGCCTTAACAGGATGCGGTTGTCGGTGGGTAGGGGGACTTACAGTAAAGCAGGATAGGAAAGATTTTTAGTGTATTAGGTTTTGCCCTGAAGTCATTGCAGGGTGATTCAGAATTTCATTTTCGGAGTTTTCCGTATTTTCCTTTGCTCTTGGCAGCAGTATATGAAAGGTTGTTTTCTCAGTGGTGCTGTCAAATGAGACACAGCCACCATGGTTTTGCACTATACCTGCAACAGCTGCAAGACCCAGACCGCGCCCCAGGGATTTTGTTGTGTAAAAAGGTTCAAAGATCTGGCTGGCAATCTCTTTAGGGATTTCTGGACCGGTATTGGTTATGTCTATTGATATATAGCTGCCTTTAGGATGCACATTATGGAAGGAACAGTCCCAGTCTCTTTTCTTGATGACATTCCTGGTCTCCACATTCAAGGTGCCGCCCGTCTCTTCCATGGCTTCAAATGCATTAGTGAAAATATTCACCAGCATTTGTTTCATCTGGTTCGGGTCACCCAGAATAGGCCAGAGATCTTTTGCCAGGTTATGGGAAATTTTTATTTTTGTTGCCTCACCTGTATGCGAAAACTTCAGCGTTTGCAGGATAAGGGAATTAAGAACAAAACGTTCTAGCTTGTACGTGCCGCCCTTGGCGTATGCCAGAAGCTGGGTGGTAAGGTCGCTCATGCGGTGCGCAGCGCTCCCTATGGCTTCTACGATGCCGCACTCATCCTCTTTCGGGGCAGTTCCCATTTGCAAGAGGTCAACATTGCCGATAACTGTGCCCAGAAGATTATTGAAATCGTGGGCAATCCCTTTAGCGATTAGGGCGATGGACTGGTCTTTCTGCTGCTGAAAAAGCCGGGCCCTGAATTCCCGTTCCTCTTTTTCAAGTAGCAGCTTTTCCGTAATATCGCGACCTACTTCGATAATACCGGAAACCTCGCCGTCACTGCCGATAATAGGGGAGGCGCCGATTTCAATGGAATATTCCGTGCCGTCAGCCCGCATGTGGTTATGGACAAGGGTCACGGGTTGTTTTGTTTCAAGGACCTTTTGCAGGGGGCAGGGATGCTCATCCCCATGACAGGGTGTACTTGAATGATGCGAGACCTGGTAACAGAAATGGGTATCCGCCGTGGGCAGGTCATGTTCATGCAGTTCGCTGGCAGCCTTGTTTGTCAGGAGTATGCGGTAGTCTCGCGAGATGACCATGATGGATTCGGCAACACCGTCAATGATTGACTGGAGAAAAGCCCTGGTTGTTTCAAGTTCATTCTGTACCTGTTTCAGTTCCGTGATATCATGGGCAACCCTGACAGAACCAATATAGTTGCCCCTGTCATCATTGAGCGGTGAGATGCTCACCAGGTAATGATTGTTGGGGCGCTCCTCGTAGATTTCAACAGATTGTCCCTCACAATAGGCAGCTATGGAATCGGGGGAGTTCAGTTCTTCAGGATTTTCATTGCCATGGACGAGCAGGTGAAAGTTTTTGCCTATAAGTTCTTCCGGGGAACAGTTGAGGTGCTCTGCCATGCTTTTGTTGACCCGGATAATCTTATTCCTGCTGTCAAGTATTGTGATCATGTCCGGAACGGTGTTGAACGTCTGCTCCCATTCCATTTTGGCTCGGGTGATCTCCTCCTGCGCCAGCTTTCTTTCTGTTATGTCCCGGGCAATGATCTGCTGTGCAGGCCTGTCATCAAAAGTGATCGATTTTTCAGAAGCTTCGATGGCGATCCTGCTGCCGTCTTTTAAAAATCCGATGGTTTCATAACGGGTTTCAGTCAGGCTGTTTGACGGGTTGTTCCGCACCGGAAAGTTTTCAGACGGGGAGGGCTTTACCGACTGAATGAGGGATCCTATATCCATATCCAGGAGTTCATCATATTCATAGCCGAAAATTCCCGGAAAGGCCTTGTTGACCCACTTGATCTTTCCGTCAATTATTACGGCAACACCGTCGGCGATTTCTTCTGATATATTCCGGAATTTTTTCTCGCTTTCGATGAGGGACTCCTCGATTTCCATGCGTTTCTCAAAATCCTGCTTCATATAAATGGAAAATATGTACAGAGAAAAGATGGGGAATATGAAAAAAAGAAAGGCCGGGGGAAAGAGGATTTCGGCAAAATATTCAAAACGGTCGAAGTAGTTTGTTACCCCGCCTTCTTTGAGAACATTGGAGACGCCCACAAGGAAATATATGAGAAGGAAAAGGGTCAGGAAAATTCTTGATGGGTGTCCGAGAAGATTTTTCTGGATCCGGAAGGCAAGGAGCAAAGCCAGGCCAAAACCGATGGTGGCAAAAATATGGAAGATTAGAGTCAGGTCCACTTAAGGGTTTCCTTCAGAATTGAGATATACTCACTCCGAAAAAACGGTTTTGTTAACAGGGGCAATCATTTACGCAAAAGGGTAGTTGTTCTTATAAAAATCAATGCAATGAATAGACCAGGAAAGCCCAAAATGTCAAGCAAATTGAAGAATTATTCGGCAGTCTGGCTCTTGGAAAATTTTGTGATTATAGTAAGTGATACTTAGCAAAAAACTTGTTTGCCAGGTATGAGGATAGTACATTTTATTGTTAATCATTTTTGCACTGTTTTGCTGAATATAATTAAGTCCTGACAATTCAACATGTTACAGGAAAATCCTCATGGAATGAGTTCATGAGGTTTTTAGCCGGGGAAGAAAAATGTTGGTGCATTTTCACGGGATTACCGTTATGAAATACAGGGAAAAAACGTTGAATGCCCATTCAGAAAATTGTCTTTTTTGCTTGCAATTTAAGAAAATAACCGTATATTCCGTTGCCACACAAGTGTTGCATTTGTCCTCTAATGTGTTGCAGAGGGTGGATTAAACCAACATATTCGGCGTATTGAGATTCTATGGCAAAACTCAGGCAGAGAGGCATAATAAAAAATATGCTGAGGGAGTTCTAATGTTATACGTTGCCATTTTTATAGTCCCGCTGGTGCTGATGTTCACCTACGCCTCGATAAAAATGGTTCCACAGTATGAACGCGGCGTAGTCTTCCGGCTGGGCAAAGTAAGAGGTCCCCAGGGCCCCGGAGTAGTTGTCGTCATCCCCATGTTTGAGAGAATTATTCGTGTTGACATGCGGACCATTACCCATGATGTTCCTGGGCAGGATATCATTACAAAGGACAACGTTTCAGTACGCGTAAGCGCTGTCGTCTATTTTCGGGTTGTTGATCCGATCAAGGCGTCGATTGAAGTGGAAAATTATAAGGTTGCAACTTCACAACTGGCCCAGACTACCCTGCGGAGCGTATGCGGCCAGGAGGATCTGGATCATATTCTCTCGGAACGTGATGCTCTGAATAAGAAGATGCAGGAAATACTGGATCATGAAACAGAGCCATGGGGAGTGCAGATAAGCAAGGTGGAATTGAAGGAGATTGACCTGCCTGAAAGCATGCAGCGGGCCATGGCCCGACAGGCGGAAGCGGAAAGGGAACGCAGGGCGGCAATTATAAATGCAGACGGGGAATTGCAGGCCGCAGTAAAATTATGTGAAGCTGCAAGCCTCATCGCCAAGGAGCCGGCATCCCTGCAGCTTCGGTATTTGCAGACCATAAGAGAAATTGGTGTTTCCGGGAAAAACACGACACTGCTTCCCATTCCGATGGATTTATTAAAGAGTCTTATACCTAAAGATCATTAAAAACCAAGGTTAGAAGGATCATGTTAAAAGTTACAGAAAAACAAGGCTGGCTGAAGTTCCTACTTATTATTTTTGTATTATTGCTGGCAGCTATGTCGGACAATGCCGCCGCCATGACAGATGAGGATTGCCTAGACTGCCACACCGACCCGGACCTTACCGTTGAAATTGATGGCAAGACCGTGCAGCTGACCGTTGACGGGGAGAAGTTCATGGCATCGGTTCATGCTGACAACGGCTGTGTTTCCTGTCATGAGGAGGCGGACGTGGATGATGCACCGCATCCATACCCCATGGCCCGGGTGGATTGTGCCAACTGCCATGACGATATCGCAGAAATTTATGACAACAGCCTCCACGGGCAGGCTATAGAAAAGAATGACCCATATGCCCCGAAATGTATAGACTGCCATGGCAAGCACGATATTCTTTCCATGCAGGATAAAGATTCTCCAACATATATTCTGAATATTCCCTTTACCTGCGGGCGCTGCCACCAGGAAGGCAGCCCAATGACCCTGACCCATGATATTCCCAAGAAGAATATCCTCAAGAATTTTTCCATGTCTATCCACGGTGAAGGCTTGTTCCGCAAGGGGTTGACTGTGACCGCGGTATGCACCAGCTGCCATACGGCCCATAATGTTCTGCCGCACACTGACCCGAATTCCACAATCAGCCGTTTGAATGTGGTGAAGACCTGTATGAAATGCCATGCAAATATTGAAGAAGCCCACACCAAGATCGTCCGGGGTGAATTGTGGGAAAAAGAGCCGCATAAAGTCCCGGCCTGTGTCGAGTGCCATGGACCGCATCAGGCCAGGAGAGTTCTTTATGAGGACAGCCTGAACGACCAGTTCTGCCTGAAATGTCATGGCAACCCTGCACTGAAGATGATACTGGCCAACGGTGAGGAGAGAGACCTGTATGTCAATGTCGAGGAGTTCGAGCATTCGATCCATAAGGACAAGCGTATTGCCTGCGCCAAGTGCCATGTTAATGTCGATCACCAGAAGAATCCGGTCTGCAAGGATTCAGGCCAGGTGGACTGCTCCATCTGCCATGCCCAGGTTGTAGATCTTTATAACAAAAGCACCCATGGCATGCTGGTCGCGAAGAATGACAAGAATGCCCCCGTCTGCACTGAATGCCATGGTACGCACGGCATAATGTCCAGGTCCAATTCCGAGTCCCCCATCTTCGCCCGCAATATTCCGGAGCTCTGCGCCCGCTGCCACCGGGAAGGGGAAAAAGCCGCTCTGCGCTACACCGGAACACAGCACGATATCATCAAGCACTACCAGATGAGTATTCACGGCCGCGGTTTAGCGCAGTCAGGGCTGATGGTCTCGGCAACCTGCACCAACTGTCATACGGCGCACAGCATGCTGCCGGCCTCAAATCCTGACTCGAGTGTAAACCGGAATAATATCATAAAGGCCTGCGCCCAGTGCCATTTGGGTATCGCTGAAAAATTCAGCTCTTCAATCCACAGCCCCACGGTATCAAAGACGGAGAAAAAGCTTCCTGTCTGTAATGACTGCCATACATCGCATAATATCAGCCGTCACGACACTGCAGGCTTTCGCGGTTTGATCCTTGATGAATGCGGCACCTGTCATGAACATGAGACTGACACCTATTTTGAAACGTATCACGGCAAGGCCTCAATGCTTTCCGGCGGTGAGAAGACGGCCAAGTGTTCCGACTGCCACGGGTCCCATGATATCCTGCCGGCCTATTACAGCGAGTCCAATCTGAACCGGCGCCATGTCGTGGAAACCTGCAGGAAGTGCCATCCGGGCTCCAACAGGAAATTCACCGGCTATCTTACCCATGCCACGCATCATGACAGGGATAAGTACCCCTACCTGTATTATACCTTCTGGGCCATGACCGGACTGCTGGTCGGCACGTTTGCCTTTTTCGGCATCCATACCCTTTTCTGGGTTCCGCGTTCATTCAGGGAGCGTTTCAAGAAGCGCCGTGAACACAGCCGCGAGAGCATACTGAAAAAGGATGAGTAGCAAAAAAAACAAAACAGCCTTAGGCAATTTAAATATAAACTGAATGTCGGCAGAGCCGAGAGTTTTTGAGAAGGAAGATTCATTATGGAGAAGCCACAAGTCGAATATGTACAGCGTTTTACAATTTTTCCCAGATTTCTGCACTTTCTTGTGATTATCAGCTTTTTGACCCTGGCTGTCACTGGTATGGCGCTTAAATTCGCCTCTGAGAGATGGGCTGAATTCATTGCCGATTTTTTTGGCAGCTTTGAGATACTGGGTGCTCTGCACAGGCTGATGGCCGTCGTCACCTTTACCTACTTTGTCTTGAATTTCGTCCTCATGTATCAGAACTGGAGGAAGTCGGACAAGTCGCTTCTGCAGTTTATCCTGCAGAAAGACAGCATGATCCCCAACCTGAACGATGCCAAGGAACTGATCCAGACCTTCAAGTGGTTTTTCGGCATGGGGCCGCAGCCGCAGTACGGACGCTGGACGTACTGGGAAAAATTCGACTACATGGCGGTCTTCTGGGGTGTTGCGGTCATCGGCTCCACAGGATTGGCTCTCTGGTTTCCTGAAACGTTCACCTTGTTTATTCCAGGCTACTGGATCAATATTGCCACGATAATCCACAGCGATGAGGCCCTGCTGGCCTCAGGCTTTATTTTTACCATCCATTTCTTCAATACCCATCTGCGCCCTGAGAAATTTCCCATGGATCCGGTTATTTTTACCGGCACCATGCCATTGGATGAATTGAAGCACGAACGCCCTAGGGAATATGCTGAACTGGTTGCTGCCGGCAAGCTTGACGAGATCAAAGTGCCCCCGACACCGCGCTGGTTTTTTGTTGTCTCCCATGTTTTCGGTTTTACCGCTTTAGCCATCGGTTTGTCTCTCGTAGTATCCATTATCTACTCCATGGTCTTCCTTTATGTAAAATAGGTACTTTTGCGTATATAAAAATAGTTGAGGTTTAAAACCCCCTTTGTTATATAAGGGGGTTTCTTTCATGTGTTGACCCTGTTTGCCACGTTGTGGTATACAGATCACCCTAAAGCAACAGTTATTAACCAGGGCGGCCTTATCAGGTAGGGTTCTGGTTGTATTGTCAATTAAAGTAAATTCTATAGATTAATATATTAAGAAGATAGCGAAGGAGCGTTGAGAGCAATGGCGGAAAACGAAAGTAAACAGGAAGGTCAAACACCGGCAGGCGACGATCCCAAGAGGTACCGGGGGCCATGGGGCCATATAATCCGGGGAATGTGGCGCACCCCCCTCGGGATGTTCGGGATGGTCCTGACAACTGTCAGTATCACCCTGATGATACTCGGCGTGGCTGTTGACTTACTGGGTATTGTCCACAATCCCTATGTCGGGATCATAACCTACATGGTCCTGCCGGGTGGTATGATCATGGGGCTCATGATCATACCCCTTGCCGCTTATTTGCGCAGAAAACAATACCATAAATACGGCATTGTCAAGGAGCACCTGCAGATCAACCTCAGCGATCACAAGCACCGCAGTTTTATCGTAGGCTTCATCGTTCTGACGATCGTAAATATTACAGTGCTTGTCCTCGTGGGGTACGAAGGCTATCATTTTACCGACTCGCCTTATTTCTGCGGCATGGTGTGCCATAATGTCATGGCGCCTGAATATACCGCCTACCAGCGCTCGCCCCATGTAAAGGTAGCCTGTGTTGAGTGTCATATCGGCCCTGGTGCCGACTGGTTTGTCCAGGCCAAGATATCGGGTCTCAGGCAGGTACTGGCGGTTATCGCTGACAGCTACAGCCGGCCGATCCCGGCTCCTGTCGAACATTTGCGTCCTGCCAGGGATACATGTGAACAGTGCCATTGGCCTGACAAATTTCACGGCAAGAAGATCAAGGTATTCACCCATTTCACAAACACTGACCAGATCAACCCTGAAGTCAATGAAATGGCCCTGCATATCGGCGGCCATAATCCCCAGACCGGGGAGTTTGAGGGCATTCACTGGCATGTGAGTAAAGACGTTGAGGTCAGCTATTTGTCGGTTGATGACAAGCGGACCCAGGTTGCCAGGGTCAGGGTAAAACGTCCTGACGGCTCGGAAGAGGAATTCATCAAGGAGGACATTGAGGTTCCTGAAGGAAAAGGCGGAGAAGACAATTGGCGGGTCATGGACTGTATCGACTGCCATAACAGGCCGACCCATATCTATGATATGCCGGATGAGGTCGTGGACTTCGGTCTGCTCAGCAAGAGGATCAACCCTGAAATTGCAGGCATTCGCGAGGACAGCCTCATCGCCCTGCAGCGGGGATATCCTACCCGGGAAGAGGCTCAGGCAAAGATCCCGGAACATTTGCTGGCCCTGCAGAAATTGCGCGGCGAAAAACAGGCCGAGGAAAATATTGAGTCTATCAGGGTGGCAGGAGAGTATCTTGTCGAGTCGTACCTGAATAATATCTGGCCCAACATGAATGTTACCTGGGGAACCTATTCAGGTCATCTCGGGCACAAGTATTATGATGAAAACGGATTCGGCTGCTTCCGCTGCCACGATGAGGAGCATACCTCAGTATCCGGCAATTATATCAAGATGGACTGTGACCTGTGCCACGATGAGCCTGAGTAACAGGCACTTTTTCAGTAGCTAAACCAAAGCCCCCACCGGCACTAGACCGGCGGGGGCTTTTTTTGATTGGCGTTTTTTATCAAGTTAATATGTCCATTGAATTTGATGATCTTTATTGAGAAAATGAAATGCAACATGATAGCAAGCTATATTCTATACTCTTTTTCACGAAATGCAGGCTATAGCTCCAGTTGCTAAAGACAATAATTCTGTTCATAGTCGTAATACTTTATGGCAGGTCAATTGGTTTGACTTTTATATTATAGAGAACATGCGAGGTAAAAAACAGTATGGGTATTCTAATAAACTTAATAGGTGCGGCACTACTAGTACTGTTTGCAGTATATTTCTTTAGGAGAAAATCACACGAAAAACGAATAAATGCCTATTTCTGTAACGCTGTTAGACTTTATGCACTAACTAACGAAGAAGATGCCAGAATTGCAATAATAACTGCTGCAAAGGTTGCAGCAAAAAGGCAGCGGGGTTCAATGGTTAAATACTTACGGGGTATGGCATCAGACATAAAAAAAGTGAGTGAAAATGATTCTAAACTAAATCCCCTTGTAGGTAAGTTTGTAGAATCGTCAATTGAGTTGGCAGAAGAAATATCATCAAGGGAATGGACAACAAGCGACATCATTAAACAAAAAGAGGAATTGGGTACCATAAATTCAGAGTATCTTGTTGCACTTGATAAAGCCGATCCAACAATATTTGCAAAAAAACATCCCCAGTCATTTAAATAAAATATTCTTCTATAAGGCATATAAATTTTATTTCAACAAAATAGCATGATCTTGAACCAACATTGCCAGTGCGCACCTTAACTAATAATTTTTCATTTTAGATTCAAGATTGTGGCAAGCTATATTGACTCTTTATTATGATTAGCTGAGTACAAATAATTTTGATATATCTTCACAACTGGTTAGTCTTGCGGAAACAACACGTTTCCCTTGCTTCAATCTTTTATGTCTTGAAAGCTTTATGCGGTTTTCTTTGGCAGATGCAGCATAGCATTGGTCCTTAGGTGTATCCCCTGAAATAAAAATATTTGTCATCCACATTGAGAAAAAGAATAGAGAAAGACTGATTTATTAGAAAGCCTAATTTTCTGCATATTGTTTCTGTTTTGTCCGGATATCACAACTCTGCCTTTGAAACCAGGGGCAGATCCTGAATTTGCAAAAAAACAACATAAGCCCACCTTTTAGCCACTGGATGATACCATACAACCCCTCTAGTGTTCTTCAGATCGTCTCATATTTTCTGTATGAGCTGAGCATTATTTGGTTTGGAGTTCAGTCTACAAAACAACAATATCCGCTCCTCGCAAACATAAAGCAGCAACACGTGTAACCATCTTAACAGAAAGTTTACGCTTTCCACCCGAAGCAGGTCTATTGATTTAGCCTTTCATAACATTCAGTTAGGTTTTTTTGTGCCAGAATATCCCGGGTGGCATCAATTTTGTATTTAACATATGCACAAAATGCTTGACAAACGGCAATCGGAATTTATTATGTGCATATGCACAAAATATGATGGGCATTCACACGCATTACGGAGGAAATGATGCAAAAAAACAGCGTATACGCTACTGAAACATCAAAGACGAATGGACAATTTGTTAAGGACCTGGCGGCAGTTGTCCGCAGGAATGGATTCATCGTCCACAATGAAAGCACCATGGAGATGTCTCACACATTCGGCAGTCACGGCGCGGAAGTAGCTGAAGATTTTGACCTGCATATGATTCAGATTTGCAAGCCAGACAAGGCAGCGAAAAGCCTGAGTTTAAACCCGGAACGTGCGGTTTTGATGCCGAAATTTATCATGACCTTTTCGAAAAACGGCAGCACCCAGATCCGGTTTTTGCATTACAGCCAGGACAATATCAGAAGTCTCGTGGATGATGAACAGTTCCAGGCATCTTTGGCAGAAACATATGCCAAAATAATCGCCATGATTGACGAGGCAAAGTAGTACAGCCACCAATACTCAATGCATTCAGGGATCAACAGCAAATGTGGAATTTACTCATTAGAATCAACAAAAACCTCATTGCCGCAATTCCAGGCATGATGCTGGCCGGCTTTCTGGCCGGCATTAGTCTGCCGTCTGCCCTCATCAGTAACCTCAAAACACTGGTCCTGCCCTTAACCTTTCTCATGGTCTATCCCATGATGGTAACCCTCAACATTAAGCACCTGCAGGCCGGGGTCAAGAATATTAAGCTCCAGATAATGACCCAGTTTGTCAATTTTGGCGTCATTCCGTTTATTGCATACGGCCTGGGGCTTTATTTCTTCCCTGATCAGCCATATATGGCCCTGGGGCTTTTATTGGCAGCATTGCTGCCGACAAGTGGCATGACCATCTCCTGGACAGGTTTTGCCCAAGGCAATATGGGCGCGGCAATCAACATGACGGTCATCGGCCTCACACTGGGGTCCATTGCCACGCCCTTTTATGTCCAAGTTCTTCTGGGCGCCAAGGTTGCCGTCAACTTTATGCTCATCATAAAACAGATTGTTATCATTGTATTCTTGCCCATGGTTGTCGGGTTTGTTACCCGGCAATGGCTCATGAGAGAATATGGTCAACAGCATTTTAAAGAAAGTCTGGGCCCTAAATTCCCGGCCCTGTCGACCGTAGGCGTTTTAGGGATCGTTTTTGTGGCCATTGCCCTGAAATCGAGAACAATTGCCGCAAATCCTGCCATTCTTGGCTCCATTTTCGTGCCGCTCTGCATCGTCTATTTCATAAATTTTACGCTGAGCACCCTGGCGGGCAAACTGTTTTTCACCAGGGGTGATGCCATCGCCCTTGTTTATGGAACCGTAATGCGCAACCTCTCCATTGCCTTGGCCATAGCAATCAATGCCTTTGGTGCTGCTGGCGCGGAAACGGCTCTGGTTATTGCCGTATCCTATATCATCCAGGTCCAGGCAGCTGCCTGGTATGTCAAATTTACCGACACGGTATTCGGTCCGGCTGTCGCATCGCCTGAACCGGTTCACCTTACAAAGAAGATCTAATAAGGGAGATATGAAAAAATGAATAGAATGCGCATCGCGGTTCCGACACAAACACAGGACGGCTTGGCAAGTATACGGTCAGAACATTTCGGTCATGCTGAATTATTCACCCTGGTGGATATTTCCGGGAATGATATTACCGGCGTACAGCATATTGCCAATATGCCCCATGGCAGCTGCATGATGCCCGTCAAGCTGCTGCAGGATATGCAGGTGAATGCCCTTGTAGTATCCGGTATAGGGGCAACGCCATTGAAGGGCTTTGCCAAGGCCGGGATCTCGGTATTTTTTGCTCCCAAATTTCCCTACCAGGATGTCAAGTCACTGGTGGACGGCATGATGCAGCAGGAGTTTTCATTAATGAATCCGGACCAGGCGTGCCAGGGGCATGGCAGTTGTCGTGTCAAA
>Ga0111148_1003_pt1 | contig 49818 bp, 35 predicted proteins | sample DeeMarSeWOR28_12_FD_80359 | JGI IMG/M metagenome (GOLD analysis project Ga0111148, IMG submission 80359) | Desulfobacterales bacterium SG8_35 | reverse complement strand
TATAAATTCAACGGCTCTGACGGGGGGCCCGCCTCCTCATTAATTACCAACCTTATCACGGAAAAGGCCCGTAGAATAATCGATAAAGATTTGGATGTATCTGTTTCTCAAGATAGGAGCATGGTCAGGGAATTCGACTCGCTGCAAGCATGGATAAGCATGGTGCGCAGGAACCGGGTACACCATGGCCTTGATTATGACGCCATTAAAGCAGGTTTTGCCGATGACAGGGAGGTTGTTCTGGCGGTAGATTGTGTGCATGGCGCAAGCAGGTTGCATATAAAAAGGTTGATCGCGGAAGGATTGTCCGGAGCACCTTATGATAGGATGATAATCCTGCGGGGTGAGAGCGATCCTACCTTTGGGGGGGTGGCTCCTGAACCTTCATCAACCAATATGAAGCCCGTGATGCAGCTTCTTGCGGCGAGGCCGGAACCTTTAAAATTAGGCGCCGTGATTGACCCGGATGGCGACCGGATAAGGATGACCGATGGCACGGTGGAGATAGACATGAACCTCTTTGGTGCCATGGCCTATGACTTTCTTCATGAGCATAAAGGTTTACCTGGCATGGTGGCTAAAACAGTTGCCACCAGTAACTTTGCCAACCAATTGGCAGAAGATTTCGGAGAGGAGGTTTATGAATCGAAGGTGGGTTTCAAGGAGTTCAAACCCGTGATCGGTAAAGCTCTGGTCTATTTTGAGGAATCAGACGGCATAAGTGTAATCGGCCATACACCTGAGAAGGATGCTTATATAGGACTGCTGCTGGGGCTTGATATGGTTTTGACCCTGCGTAAAAACCTGGGTGAGTATCTGCTTGAGATCCAGGAAAAACACGGTTTTTACTTTCCGGCCAAGGATGGTGTGGTTGTTAGCAGCCAGGGGAAAGAACTGATGTCCACACTTTCTCTCCTGGAACAATACGCGGAGGGTACCGTTATCAGTGTAGGAGATGAGGCGAGAACAATAACAAAAATAATTGATATTGATGGCAGAAAGATGGTTTTGGATGACGGCAGCTGGCTCATGATAAGACCGTCGGGTACAGAGCCCAAGGTCAGATTTTACGTGGAGGCCCGGGACAGGAAAAAACAGTTGGCCCTGTTTGAAGCTGCGAAAGCAATGCTGCACGGCATAGGGCTGTTGTGATATTGCAGACTTGAAAGATGGAAGATTTTTTTAAAAATACTCAATCTTTTGAAAATTATATGCAATATCATGTACTGATAATCTTCAATCTTCAATTTTTCAAATCTGCAATTTTAGCAGTGATTACTGGTTGATTTTTACAGGTCAAAAAATTATGGTGAGCTGTCAATCATCAATAGCACTTGATGTAAAATGTGTCAGATATCAGCCCTGTCAGTTTCTCTGACCGGAGCTTAGGTATGGCTACGTTTTCACGGGTGTTTTCCGTTTCATTTTTCAATTTCAGGAGTTTTATATTGCCATGTGGGATTATACAGAAAAGGTTAAGGATCATTTTTTGCACCCCCGTAATGTAGGGGACATCGAAGATGCAAGCGGCAAGGGCGAGGTAGGTTCACTGGCCTGCGGTGATGCACTGACGTTGACTTTCAAACTCGATGCTGACGGCAGGATTGAAGATGCGAAATTTAAAACATTCGGCTGCGCCAGCGCCATCGCCTCCTCTTCTGCTCTCACCGAGATGATAAAGGGTTTAACCCTCGAAGAGGCTGAAAAGATAACCAATGAGGACATTGCCGAGTATCTGGGCGGTCTTCCCAAGGAAAAGATGCATTGTTCGGTCATGGGCCGGGAAGCCTTGGAAGCCGCTATTGCCAATTATCGCGGCATACCGATCCCGATGGCTCAGGGCGAGGTTGTTTGTGAGTGCTTTGGCGTAACGGATCTTGAAATCAAGAGGGCTATCGAGGAAAGCAACCTGAAGACAGTAGAAGAGGTTACCAACTTTACCAAGGCAGGTGGCGGCTGCGGTAACTGTCATGAACGTATTGAGGAGCTGATCCGGGAGGTACGCAAAGAGTTGCGGGAGGAGGCAAAGGCTGAGGGTGCTCCCAGGAAATTGACCAATATTCAGAAAATCAAAATGATTGAAGACGTGCTCGAAAGGGAAATACGGCCGGCTTTGCGTAAGGATGGCGGGGATATCGAACTCATAGATGTTGACGGTGATTTTGTCATGGTTTCTCTCCGCGGGGCCTGCGTCAGCTGTGCCGCTTCCCAGACCACGCTGAAAGAATACGTAGAGAAAAAATTGCGCGAACAGGTCCTTGACACCCTGATCGTTGAGGAGGTTAAGAAATGAGCAGCAAAGTGGTCTATATGGATAACAATGCGACGACCCGGGTGGCTCCGGAAGTGCTTGAAGCCATGTTGCCTTATTTTTCGGACCTGTATGGAAACCCGTCAAGCATGCACACCTTCGGGGGGCAGGTTGGCCAGGCCCTTAAGGGAGCCAGGGAGCAAATTGCCAATCTTATCGGCGCCTCTCCCGATGAAATAATTTTTACAAGCTGTGGTACGGAAAGTGATTCAACGGCAATTTTTTCAGCCCTGCAGGCATTTCCGGAAAAAAGACATATTGTCACGACCAGGGTAGAGCACCCCGCAGTCAAAAACCTCTGTGAAAACATCGACAAGCTTACCGGTCACAAACACAAGGTGACCCAGTTGCCCGTGGACAGAGAGGGCATGCTTGACCTGCAACGTTTTGAAGAGAGCCTTACCGATGATACAGCTATTGTCAGCATAATGTGGGCCAATAATGAAACCGGCGTTATTTTTCCTGTTGCAGCTATGGCTGAAATTGCCAAAAGCAGGGGAATCCTTTTTCACACCGATGCAGTCCAGGCCGTGGGCAAGATCCCAATTGATTTGAGTAAGAACAGCTCCATAGACTTTCTTTCCATATCAGGACACAAGCTGCATGCCTCCAAAGGTATAGGAGTTCTTTATGTCCGCCGCGGTACCCCCTATGCCCCGTTTCTTATCGGAGGACACCAGGAACATGGCCGGCGGGGAGGCACGGAAAATGTTGCTTCCATCATAGGACTGGGTAAAGCCTTTGAACTGGCAGGGTCCCGCATGGATGATGAAAATAACAGGGTTAAGGCCCTGCGGGATAAACTGGAGAATGGGTTATTGGAGAACATACCCCACTCCATGTTAAACGGCCATAAAACTGAACGGCTGCCTAACACGACAAGTGTCAGTTTTGAATTCGTGGAGGGGGAAGCCATTCTGCTCCATCTGGACAGGTTCGGCATCTGTGCTTCGTCCGGATCGGCCTGTACATCGGGGTCTCTTGAACCCTCCCATGTTCTGCGCGCCATGGGGGTTCCATTTACTGCTGCGCACGGCTCAATCCGTTTCAGCTTAAGCGTATACAATACTGAGGATGAGGTTGACTTTATCCTCGAAAAATTGCCGCCGATCATTGAAAATCTTCGAGAGCTGTCTCCCTTCTGGAAGGGTAGTCATCCTGGAATGGTAGGCGGAAGTCAATGCAAGTGCAGCTGCTAATTATTCAATCCGCACCTATGGGAAGCAAATGAAAGTTATCGCACCGTACTGTGAAATTCTTGAAGATTTAGATAAACAAAGCCTGTCAATACGAATCGAAGCCTGCGGCCGCATCTGCTACAAGAGCGAAGACAAAATAACGGCAGAATCGGCTGAACCATTTATTCGGAATATCATAAAACATGGCCATAATTCAGTCACGGAAATGGCAGTTCTTACCTTGAAGGTTCTTTATGATGCTGAAGCCATGGCCACCCCGTTTTTCAATCTGATGCCTAAATTTCTGCTGGTTGATAAGCTTGACAGGAAGGAGCTTCTCATAACCGGAAGCGTCAGGGCATTCCGAGAGCTCTACCAGGCAAATCCTACAGTGAAGATGGTAAAGGCGATTGCCCAGTTTCTCGGCAGTCGCCATCCGCTTTTTTATGAAGATCTGCTCCCGGAAAGAGGTTTGATAAAGCAGGAGGGGGTGCGTGTGGAAAAGGTTCCCCTTGAGAACGTTGATGGGTTCACTGCAGATCTGCTTGCAAAGCACCGCCATGTTGCTGTTCTTTTTGTGGTAAATCGTGCCGTAACCCATGAAATCGTCAGGCACAGGCCCGTATCATACCTGCAGGAAAGCCAGAGATACTGCAGGTACAGCCAGGACAAGTTCGGCAATGAGGTTACCTTTATCAGGCCGATGTTTTTCCAGGAGGGCAGTGCAGAATACAGCTTATGGGAAAAGGCCATGGAGGATACTGAGAAAATTTATCTCAAGCTTCTTGAAACCTCCTCACCACAGGCAGCCAGGACTGTTCTGCCTAACTCCTGTAAAACGGAATTGATAACCTTTGCCAATCTTCTTGAATGGTTTCATATCTTCAAGTTGCGCACCTCAAAAGGGGCGGAACCATCCATGCGGGAGGTCATGATCCCGTTGCTCCACAAGTTCCAAAAAAGATATCCAGCAATTTTTAACGGAATTCAGGCAGACATATAGGTATTTCTACTTGCTTTTTTGTTTTAATTGTTGTTATTACATTTATGCCGAGTTGTCTGCGCATAGCGAATTAGAACATCAAAGTCGCAATGGTTTGGGGTATTCGTACTAATATAAATCTTTGAGAATTAAGGAGGGTTTGACATGGCTTACAATGCGGTAGAGATGGCAGACTGGCAGATATCAGAGGCTGCTGAAAAAAACATGCCCACTCCGGAAGAATGGACCGAGAAGCTTGGGCTCCGCAAGGAAGAAGTACTGCCCATGGGCAGATTGGCCAAGCTGGATTTTCTGAAAATCATTGAACGGCTCAAGGACAAGCCTGATGGCAAATATATCGAGGTAACCGCCATCACCCCGACACCTCTGGGTGAAGGAAAGAGCACTACCTCCTGCGGTCTCATGGAGGGTATGGGCAAACGTGGAGTTAATGTGGGCGGTGCCCTGCGGCAGCCTTCCGGCGGCCCGACCATGAACGTCAAGGGCACGGCGGCAGGCGGCGGCAACTCCCTGCTGATTCCCATGACAGAATTCTCCCTGGGACTTACCGGCGATATCAACGACATAATGAACGCCCATAACCTGGCCATGGTGGCACTGACTGCCCGTATGCAGCATGAACGCAATTACAATGACGAGCAGCTGGCCAGGCTGACCGGCATGCGCCGGCTCGATATCGATCCCACCCGGGTGGAGATGGGCTGGATCATTGACTTCTGCGCCCAGGCCCTCAGGAATATCATTATCGGTCTTGGCGGCCGCTACGACGGCTTTACCATGCAGTCCAAGTTCGGCATTGCCGTTGGGTCCGAGTTGATGGCAATCCTGGCCGTTGCTACAGACCTGGCCGACCTGAAGGAGCGGATCAATGACATTACCGTTGCCTTTGACAAGAACGGCAAACCGGTTACCTGCCGTGATCTTGAAGTAGGCAACGCCATGGCAGCCTTCATGCGCAACACCATCAACCCGACCCTGATGTGTACCGCTGAGTACAATCCCTGCCTGGTCCATGCCGGCCCCTTTGCCAATATTGCCGTGGGCCAGTCTTCTATTATAGCCGACCGGGTCGCCCTGAAGCTTTTTGATTACAACATCACCGAGTCCGGTTTTGCCGCTGATATCGGTTTTGAGAAATTCTGGAATGTCAAGTGCCGTTTCTCCGGGCTCAAACCCCATGTATCAGTGCTGACAGCTACCATCCGCGCCCTGAAGATGCACGGCGGCGGTCCCAAGGTGGTTGCCGGCAAGCCTTTGGATGATGCCTACACCAAGGAGAATGTGGGGCTGGTCGAAAAGGGCTGCGAGAACATGGTCCACCTTATAAATGTGATCCGTAAGGCCGGCATCAATCCGGTGGTCTGCATCAATCGCTTCTATACCGATACAGATGAAGAGTGCAAGGTCGTTCGCAGGATTGCCGAGGCAGCCGGGGCCCGGTGTGCCGAATCCAAGCATTGGGAACTTGGCGGCGACGGAGCGTTGGAGTTTGCCGATGCGGTTATCGATGCCTGTAACGAAGAAAATGATTTCAAATTCCTCTATCCCCTGGAAATGAAACTACGTGACAGGGTCGAGGTCATTGCCAAGGAAGTTTATGGCGCTGACGGCGTCGACTGGCAGCCCGAGGCCAACGCCAAGGCCGAGATGCTGGAAAACGATCCAAAGTATGCCGATTTTGCTACGATGATGGTTAAGAGCCACTTGAGTCTCTCCCACGATCCGACCAAGAAAGGTGTGCCCAAAGGCTGGCGGCTGCCCATTCGCGATGTATTGATCTATTCCGGAGCCAAATTTCTCTGCCCCTGTGCCGGCACCATCAGCCTGATGCCGGGCACCAGCTCCAATCCGGCCTTCCGCCGTATTGATGTTGATACTGACACCGGTAAGGTAACAGGGCTGTTCTAATAATCTCGTAACTATTACGGGCAGAGTTTTTTTTAAAAACAGGAACGGGCCGGTGAATTTATTTCTCCGGCCCGTTCCTGTAATTTTTTTCATGCTGATCTGTATCAACCTGCACCTTCATTTACCCCGCCTGTTTTTTTCTTTTATTTTTTATACATAGGGTGTAAGTTATATAATTGTCTTAGGTGTTCTTTAAGACTCAATAACCTACAATTTCTGATATTTTCTTATGGCAAGACCACAGCAACTCAGAGGTGCTCCTCCCAGACCGGCTCCCGGAAAGCCGTCAGGTGCCGCCGGTAAGTCAAGTCTCAGCGGTACAGTCAAGGATCAGTCCGGCGCCGGTAAGCTCCGGATCGGAGACCTGCTCAGGAAAGAGGGCTATATAACCGCAAATCAGCTTGAGCATGCTCAAAAGGTCCAAAAGAAAAGCAATATGCGGCTGGGCCGGATTCTGGTTAAGCTCGGTCATATTGATGAGGAGACCATCCTCAATGTATTAAGCCGCTTACATGGCTTTCCTGCCGTAACTCTCTCCCGGGAAGTGCCTCAACCTGAAGCCCTGAAAATAATGCCTTACGAGATTGCCAAGAAATACATGGCATTCCCCATGCGCATTGCCCAGAATACCAATACCCTCAAAGTTACCATGGCCGAACCGACGGACACCTCCGCCGTCGAGGCCTTGCAGGCTGAAGTCAAAATGAAGCTTACCGTGTGTGTTTCCACGGAAAATGACATTATAGGGGCCTACCGCCACCATTACCAGATAAATGATGAAGAGTTTGCCCTGTATAAAGACGAGGAAGAGGTAGAGGAGGAGGAAGAGGTTTCGGTTGAGGCGGTGGCAGACGACTTCGGTGCCCTGGCATCTGAAGCGGCCGGAGAGCTTGAAATTGGCGCTGATGATGATGATGATGATATCATGGAGTCATACTCCTATTCCGATGCTCCGATCATCAAACTGGTTAACGGCATGCTGATCAAGGCTGTCAAGGATGGGGTATCTGACGTACATATCGAGCCGTACGAAAAGAACTTCCAGGTGCGCTACCGTCTGGACGGCTCCCTGTACAAGTCCATGAACCTGCCGATGTCCATCAAGAACGCCCTGGTTTCCAGGGTGAAGATCCTGGCCAACCTTGATATCACGGAACGCCGTGTACCGCAGGACGGGCGTATCAAGATGAAGCTTGGCAGAAACAAGGCGGTAGACTTCCGTGTTTCCACGCTGCCAACGCTTTTTGGCGAAAGCATCGTTCTCCGTATCCTTGACCAGAGTTCTTTGAATGTTGATCTGACCAAGCTCGGTTTTGATCCGAAAACCTATGAGATACTGAAGCGATGTCTTTACAGGCCCCAGGGCCTGCTGCTTGTCACCGGCCCCACCGGTAGCGGTAAAACAGTAACACTCTATTCAGCGCTTAACGCCTTAAACCGTGAAGATACCAAGATCCTGACAGCTGAGGATCCTGTAGAGTTTAACTTCAAGGGCATCAATCAGGTCAACGTCCACCAGGAAATAGGCATGACCTTTCCCGCCGCGCTCAAGGCCTTTCTGCGTCAGGACCCTGATATCATCATGGTTGGTGAGATTCGAGACATGGAAACCGCGGAAATCGCTATCAAGGCCGCTATGACAGGCCATCTGGTCTTCAGCACCCTACACACCAATGACAGTGCGGCAACCATCGGCCGTCTTATTGACATCGGGATTCCATCCTATATGGTGGCCTCATCTGTCACCATGGTGCTCTCACAGCGACTGGGACGAAGGCTCTGCGCCAACTGTAAAAAGATAGTAAATCATCACTCAGAGCAGGACCTGATTGGAGCCGGTTTTGACCCCGAGGAAATTCCGAACCTGGAAATATATGGACCAAATGGCTGCTCAATCTGCAAAGGTGGCGGCTATAAAGGCAGGGTCGGTTTCTTTGAACTTATGGAAGTCACTGAAGAGGTTGGCAAGGCCATAAGTGCCGAAGTACCTGAAGACACGCTGCGCAAGACTGCCATAAATGAAGGAATGTCACCGTTGCGTGAAGCGGGTCTGCAGAAGATTCGTGAAGGTATCACCAGCGTGGACGAGGTCCTTAAACGTACAGTCCTGACCAAGGAGAGCCTGCCTGCCTACCTGGTAAACCCGGATATGGAAAAATATGATGATGGGGACGTCATCATTCGGGAAGGCAATACGGACAATGATTTTTTCGAACTCATCCAGGGCGCTGTGATTGTTGTTAAGGGCGGGAAGAAGATAGCGGAGATCACTCAGCCCGGATCCTATTTCGGGGAAATGTCGGCTATTTCCGGCGAAGCACGGTCCGCATCGATCATTTCCAAGGGCCGCTCTACTGTCAGGCGGTTCCCGGGTGATAAGCTGTTCGAAGTTATTGAGAACTATCCTGATGTCACCAAGCATCTGTTCAAGACCATGGTCAGCAGGCTTGAACATTCTAATGAGATCATCATGAAGTTGGCCAACGGCCGCAAAGCAAGGTAGCCTTCTACTCTCTCGCTTAGAATTCAAAACTAAAAATTCATAATTTTTTTAATCGCCCCCCTCCAGAAAGTTCACGAGTTCTTCCGGGGCATTGGACACCTGTTGGTTCAACCGGGTGAGTGGTTGGCCGTTGCGTTCCGCTTTCCTTATAACAGAGGAGTCGGGGAAGAAGGCTACCGGCTTTTCCGCCAGTGCTTCCTGGAGAAATTTTGCGTCATCCTCATCCTGGACCAGGTTTCCCACAAAGGAAATTTTCGGGATACCCGAGTCAACTGCCAGTTTTTTTATTTTCAGCGCGGTTCTGACGCTGGATTTTGAGGGGATAACCACGATCAACAGGTGGTCTACCCCTGCAATGGTGCCGCGGCCGAGATGCTCCACCCCTGCTTCCATGTCCAGCAGCACAACCTGTGTTGGCGAGAGCAGGAGCTTGGTCAGCATTCTTTTGAGCACGGTATTTTCCGGACAGGCACAGCCGCCTTCCGCCGTCTGAATGGCGCCCAGCACCATGAGCCGTATGCCGTCCTGTTCTACCATGAATTTCTGCAGCAGGTCGTCAACCTGGGGATTGATCTGGTAGAAGGGGGACCCCTGGACCTTTCCGGAGCGTTCGACCAGGAGTTCAGTCATGTCGGCAATGGGTTTTATCTTTTCAGTATCCTTAATGCCGATAGTCTGAGCCATGTGCGGACTCGGGTCAGCATCAATGATAAGCACCTCTTTTCCTTGTTTTTTGAACTGGCTGGCGAGAAGCGCCATGATGGTAGTTTTGCCTACGCCGCCTTTGCCGCTTATTGCTATTTTCATGTGCCGTTTCCTGTTGTCAGTATGATTGATCTTGCAAGTTTCATAAATATGATTATCTTTTGCAACACTATAATATATAGTTATGATCAGCAGTGAATGCCACAATTGAAATAAAACAGCCGATGGTACTACATAACGCTGTTAATTTTTGAAAAATGTCAATAAAGAGTTCGCAACAAGGAGGAACAGGAATGTATAACCGCTATTCCAGCAATGAACGTGCTATTGCCACCCCGGCAACAACCGAAGCCTCAACGGTTTTTCTGGCCAAGGTCTTCAACTGGATGGCAATCGGTTTGGGGCTCACCGGGCTTGCCGCCTTTCTGACTGTTAACTCTCAGACAGCCCTACAGATTGTTTTCGGCAATAAAATGGTTTTTTACGGCCTCATATTCGGAGAGTTGGGGTTGGTTTTTTATCTTTCCGCCAGGATCGAGCGCATATCAGCCCAGGCGGCCACAGGTTTGTTCGTGGTCTATTCCATCCTTAACGGTGTAACCTTATCGGCTATCCTGCTTCTCTATACCATGACTTCGGTGGCAGCCACCTTTTTTATTGCCGCCGCAATGTTTGGAGCCATGGCAGTCTACGGTTTTGTCACCAAGAAGGACCTGTCCAGTTGGGGCTCCTTTCTTTTCATGGGACTTATCGGCATTATCATCGCCATGGTGGTTAATATCTTCCTGGCCAGTTCAATGATGTCATGGGTAATTTCCGGGATCGGGGTAATTATTTTCACCGGGCTGACAGCCTATGATGTGCAGCAGATAACCCGCATGGGGCAGCAGGGTATTATGAATGGCGGAGAGGCGGTAATCCGCAAAGGTGCAATAATGGGAGCCCTTAAACTCTACCTGGATTTTATTAATCTTTTCCTGATGCTGTTGCGCTTTATGGGCGACAGAAGATAGATGCATTTCTTGGGGAAGGATTGTAAATCTGCCCCTCACATTCGCTGAATAGCTACATACACCAGAAACCAGAACGCTAAAGCCAATGTCAGCTGATTAACAGCAGATAAAATATTTAAGAACCGCTTGTCCTGTCCATTGGCTTGATTGTTGCTTATTGCATCTCCACCACTCACGGTGGCAGGAAGACATCTAGGTCCTCATGAGCCAGGAGGTGCCCCAGTCGCTTTAAAATACTTTCGAGATGACCATATGTGAACAAAGAGATTAATTATAGCCATCACTCCAAGCATAATGTAGCTATCTTGAAAAAGCACAACAGGAGCCATTATGCAAATAATATATTGAATCAATAGCATCTATAAAATACTTCCCATTGTATGTAATGATTTAACCGCCACAGCCGTTTAGCACTTCTGTATATTATCTTAACTCACCTGAAACTCCAAGTTACTTGCCAAAATAGAAATTATTTCAGGGCAAAATGTCATTTGCCCTGTGAATTGGATATAGTTACAATTATATCCAATCATTTTGTTCTAATCGAAAGTAATAAATATAATACATTAAAGGGCACATTATGCGGGGACCAAAATTAGACTTAGAAATAGTTGAGAACCAAAAGGCTATCCTTATTGTTGAATGTCCTGAGTGCGAAGACAAATCAAGGTTTTTACTAAATGAAGTCCCCCTTGGGACATCAGTTCTTTGCAATTGTGGTGGGGTTTTGAATCTTACAGATGATAGTCTTCAATCAATTCAACAAAAATTTGACGACCTCAAGAAAGAAAACTCCTGATGTAATTTATGGGATTTCAAATTTCTTGTCACAATAGAAACTTTTTCAACAAAATTCTTCGTTGCCATTTACAGTGGACATCGCAATATGCGGTCATCCATTTTGTTCTGCTGGAAAACCGGCATTATTACGTATAGGATATGTCTGCAAAGAAAATATCATGTAATTTGAGAAATTCTGATAATAAGTTTTATTGCTAAATTAGCGATTTTGTTGACAGCTCCTGCTGAAATTCATTATAGAAAAATTATATTTTAGAAATAAGGGTCTGCATAACCCTTCTTTTTTGACCCGGATAGAACAGAGTATTTCATGGAATCTAAGTTCTTGGCAGGGTAGTTCTGTTGCTGTTAGCCGGGATTCCCTGTTAGAAGGCAGACTCAACAGAAGAATTGAGATACATGGTCAGATGTAACCTTTCCGGCAGGATTATTCCTGACTGCAACATATAGTTGCTGTATTGCCAACAATTAAAAAAGAGGAGGAGACAATGTATTTTTCACGCGTAATTATGGGAAAGGTAGACCCCAACAAACATGATGAGGCTTTTGCCTTATTCACGGATGATATAATTCCTGCAGCAAGAGATCAAGAAGGATTCAGAGGAGCAAATCTTTTTACTAACCCACGGACTGGGCAATTTATATCTACAACTATTTGGAAAACAGAAGAAGATATGATTTCCAGTGATAAAAGCGGGTATCTTAAGGGACAATTAGATAAGGTTGCTAACTTATTTACTGAACCACCTGTAATTGATCACTATAATGTCCTTTACTAAGCAATAGCTGTTAAAGTGGCAAGTATGCCTGGTAGTTGCGATTGCGTGTTATGATGTTGAATCTTGTCATTTTTTCTGATGTTAAGGGATGCAGTGGACATGTGAACTTTTCTCTTTCTGTAACTAAATACTTCTTGCCAAATTGCCAGTTTGTTTTGACGCCCAGACGTTGATTGCTTTTGAGTATTATCATAACTATTCCATGCCCCAGCATTAACAGTATCGATTATGGCTTTCTCGCCCTCATAATTCCAATTGGCCAAATAGTAAACAACTTGAGGATGTGCGGGGGCTATGTTGCAGATAAGATAGGAGCAAAGACTAACTATCAGTTGCCGTATTTTGCCTGATAATTTTCCTGGAGCCTGATAAGGTTTTCAAGGTATTCTTTCCTGTATACCAAATCACCGTTTCCTTGTATTTCTGAGATGAGCGAGTCCAGAGTATAACGGAGGTCAATGCCATAGCGGTTTGCATCCACACTGTTTGCCCTGTCAATTACAAGAGTTGAATAATACCGGATCAGTATCCGCAAGTAGAGCTCCCGGCGGAAAAGATACGACTGGCCGCCAAGGGTGTTGGTAAAATATCCGGCATATTCGTAGAGCCCGGCCAAAGGGAGATTGATGTCCAGGTTCGTATCTGAGCAATCCGGTGCTATTTCTGACCATTTATAGAAAAGTGCCATGGTTGGCTCTATAAGTTCCCTTTCATGAGTTAAAACATCTTTAATCAGCAGAATGTCCTTTGCTCCCAGAATTCGGAAAAAATGGGCCATGTTGTTTAAGATTGCAAAGAGATCGTCCGTCTCCCGGACAACAACGGGAGGATTCGCGATCAGCTTGTTGATGATCCCTCTGAAATGGTCCAGGGTTGATCCTTTAACCGCATACTCCCGGATATAATTCTGCCGGTCAAGGTGTTCAAAAAAAAGGAGTATCTTGTCAGCTGTTTGCAGACATTCGTTTTGCGGAGCATGAGAGGGTTGCACTTCCCCTGGTGACAGTGAGAGTGTCGCAGGTTCTTCTTCATCTGGCTGAACAGTTTCTTTCTCTTCGGCCTCTTTTTGCAGCCACGTAATTTGGGGAGGCTTTTCCTCTTCTGGCTGCTGCCATGGGAGATTTCCTGCAAGATAGTTCCACCCCATGTAGAGCAAGCCGACCAGAATGATAATGAGGAGCGTGACAACCGGCGCTGAAAAGCGTTTTTGGGGTCTGCGCTGTTTTTCAGGCATAATAATGCAGCAAAGCAATAATTATGAGATTTATAATAAATACTCAAAGTCTTTCGATTAAAAAAAATAATTTTATCCCGCTTTTAATCGCAGGTCAATTGGAAATACATTATTAGTGCATGGGGTAGGGTTGAAAGGTTAATGATAAACCTATTTTTCTGCTTGACTCGCCTCTCTTTACACACTATTATTGCGGCTTATTTCACTGAATTGCTATTCAGTATTAATGTTTTACTGCTGACCAGTAAAGGAAAATCTTTTTTTCTCAATCATATTAATTGGATTGCTTTTTTGTCTCTTATTGTCAAATCATAAACCTGAAGGAGGATATGTTATGTCTGTTTCTGTTGTCGGCCATTCCAACCCTGATACCGATTCTGTAACCGCTGCAATTGCCTATGCGAACTACCTGAAGGCAACCGGTACAGATGCTGTTGCCTGTATGCAGATTTCTGCTGATAAACTTAACCCTGAGAGCAAGGTGGTTCTTAATAAATTCAACCTGACCGCACCCCAGCAAATTTCTGATGTGGCCGGCAAGGATATAGCCCTGGTTGACTTCAGCGATATTGCCCAGGCTCCGGCCAATATAGGCGACGCAAATATTGTAGCCATAGTCGATCATCATAAGATCGGCGATATTACCACCGGCAGTCCCATTTTCTTCTATGCCAAGCCCGTTGGCTGTACCTGTACAGTTCTTCTGGAAATGTATAAAAACAATAATGTGGAGCTGCCCAAGAATATTGCCGGCGGTATGCTCTGTGCTATCCTGAGTGACACGGTGAATTTCAAGTCTCCCACCTGTACTGACGAAGACAAGGCTGCTGTGGCCGATCTGCTAAAGATTGCAGGAGTCAGCGACCAGGATGCACTTTTCATGGAAATGTTAAAAGCCAAATCCTCTGTCGCAGGAGTACCTATCAAGGATCTTGTTTTCCGTGACTACAAAGATTTTGATATGAACGGCAAAAAGGTCGGTATCGGCCAGATCGAACTTGCCACTCTTGATCAGGTTGCTGACATCCGGAACGATCTTTACAAGGCTATTCAGGATGTCAAGGCTGAAGGCCGGCATTCTGTGCTGTTCATGTTGACGGACGTGGTCAAGGAAGGAACCGATCTCATGGTTGTGTCCGATGAACCTGGCATCATTGAGGGTGCATTTAAGGGTAAGCTGGAGGGACAGTCCATGTGGGTCGCGGGTATGATGAGCCGCAAAAAACAAACTGTTCCACCTTTACAAAAGGCGTTTGGCGCATAATTCATAAAACGGACACAATAAAGTACGATAAAAGGCCATGCGTTAAGCGCATGGCCTTTTATATTTGGGATAAAATTAAAGCTATCAGCTATCAGTCGGCAGCTTTAAGAAATTGATGCCATCTGAGGATTATTCCCTGGTGAGCCTGAGTCATGAAACCTTCATTCAGGTTTGAATCTTAATTGTAAAGTTTTTCCGGAAACTCCTTACCCCTTACTCCTGACTCCTTACTATTTCTTGTTGGCAGGGCAGGCAATGCGTTCAACATCATTGTCATAGTTGAATTCTTCGTCGCGTTCGGACGTATGACATCGCGTACAGATGTTTGCATCCGGCTTTCGGGAAATCGCTGCAGGGTCTTGCGATGCTGCATGGTCTTTGCCCGGGCCATGACAGACTTCGCAGCCCACCTGCTGCAGCGCTGCAGGCAAAGAGAGAAGCGTCGCTGTATTCTCGCTGATTTGTATGTCTTTATATTCCGCCGTGACATGACATGGAAGGCAGTCAAGGTTAAATTGCTGCTCCTGTTCCGCCAGGGTCTGGAAAGCTGAGGAATGACCGGTCTTCTTCCAGAAATCGGTTTGCGGAGCATGGCACGGGGCACAGGTCAACCAACCGGTAAATGCCAGTTTTTCAAGCTGCAGTTCAGGGAGCACCGGTGCAGCGGCAGACTCGTCAGCCTGGTTTCTGCCAGCCTGGTTAACACGCAATTTTGTTGCTTCGACAATTGTTCTTACCTCAGGCTGGTCCGGCAGGTTTATGTCCAGTTCAATAAAATGATTTTCAAAGGTTGAGGGGGTCTGGCCTGACTCCTTCATATCGGAGAGTTCATTTTCCAGGAAGATGATTTCAGAAAGCAGTCTTTCCTTGTGGGCCATCAGGTTCTGGTACGTACCATTTGCAGGAAGATCCTCTTTTTTTATACGCCGTTCGACACGGCTGATCCTGCCGTTGACACCATCGAGTTCCTGTTTTTTTGTTGCCAGTTCTTTGGTCGCGCCTTCACGGCCCCAGGTTTTGGAATTTTGCCAGTTGACCAACATCCAACCCAGATATTTGCCCTGTTTCACGGTTTGGGCAATGAGGCTTTTATTATGCAGCTGAGGCGCAATGTTTCTGGGACGGGGCTGAGACTGAAAGATAATATGGATATCCGGGAAAGACTCGGCAATTTCCTGGTTCACCTCCAGTGTATTATTGGAAAGCAGGATAAGAAGATCACATCTGGCAGTAAGATCGGTAACAAGATCCGGTAAAACTTTCTGCCAGGGAAGCAGAACAGCATCCTCGTTTTCTGCGAACGGGATTGCTCCTTCATAACCAGTGAGGCCGAGAATACCCACAGAAAGATTCCCGACCTGGCGGATAAGGCTTGCAGAAAATACGGGTTTTTCAGTGGATTTGCGCACAAGGTTGGCGGAAAGCCAGGTGAAAGACGCACGTGCGGTCTGCTCCTCAAGAAAAGCAAGGCCGGCAGCCAGGTCATTCCTGCCGATTGCCACTGCATCATAGTGCATAACCTTATAGGAATCTATTATTCCTTCGGCTGTGATCTTCGCCTGCTGCAGGAGTCCAGGTGCAAGACTCTCCTGCTTGAAAAGCAGGTTGCCGCCGTCAAGGGTCAGGTATGGGAGTTCGTGCAGCCCCCGTATTTGTTCCAGCTGATATGCTTTCTTGGACAGACCGCCCTGTTGCTTCCTTGATCAGCCGCAGGGCTCTGTTTCCCCGATAACATCATTGGAGTAGAAGAGCAGCAGTTCCTGTTCGCCGGCAAGAGCAGCACCTGCTGCATAGATTCCTGATGCTGTCAGGCATAGCATAAGAAAAAGCATACATAAATGTCTCATCAGTGCTTTTCTCCTTTAATGGATTGCGGTTCGGTTTTATTTTTACGGGCTTTCAGGATCTGGCTCCATTTCGTAAGCCTCTCCTTTACAAGGGCTTCATAGCCATGTGTGGTAGGATGATAATATTTTCTGCCGGAAAGTTCGTCAGGCATATGCTCCTGGTCTACCAGACCTTCCGCATCATCATGGGCATAACGGTATCCTTTGCCATAGTCAAGATCGCGCATGAGCCGCGTCGGGGCATTGCGGATATGAAGCGGTACAGGCAGGGATCCTGTTTTTTCAATATCACGCCGAACTTCATTGTAAGCCTTATAGAGTGCATTGCTTTTCGGTGCTGTGGCCAGATAAACAGCAGCCTCAACCAGGGCCAGCTCTCCTTCGGGGGAACCCAGCATATGATAGGCATTGCGGCAGTTGACCACAATGGTAATGGCCTGGGGATCTGCTATGCCGACATCTTCAGAGGCAAATCGTATGAGGCGCCTGGCAATATAAAGAGGGTCCTCTCCGGCGGCCAACATCCGGGCCAGCCAGTAAAGGGCGCCATCCGGATCGCTGTCGCGCAGACTTTTATGCAGGGCCGAAATCTGGTTATAGTGTTCTTCGCCTGCGGCATCGTAGCGCAGATGTCTGCGCTGGCTTGCCTCTTCTGCAATATCCACTGTAATAACCTGCAATCCATCCTTGTCAGTCCCTGCCGGTTCGGCAAGATCAGCCGCGACTTCAAGGATATTTAAACCAATCCTGGCATCTCCGTCAGCCAGGGAGCAGATATGGGCCATTGCCTTTTCTTCGATCTTAATTTTATGGCGGGCCAGTCCATTTTTTTTATCTGCCAGGGCCCTCTCCAGGATAGTTTTGAGATTTTCCGGTGACAGTGATTTGAGGACAAGCACACGGCAGCGTGACAGCAGGGGAGCGATGACCTGGAAAGAGGGGTTTTCCGTAGTGGCACCGATCAGGGTCAAAAGGCCGCTTTCAACATGGGGCAGAAAGGCATCCTGTTGGGCCTTGTTGAAACGATGTATTTCATCAACAAACAGAATTGTCTGGATACTTTCGGCTTTTTTACGCTTTTCCGCCCTGGCAACGATTTCCCGTATTTCTTTGACTCCTGACAGGACAGCTGAAAAAAAGACAAAGTCTGCAGACATATTCTGGGCCAGGATCCTCGCCAGAGTGGTTTTGCCGCTGCCGGGGGGGCCCCACAAGAGAAGGGATGGGATTTTTTTCTGGCGGATAAGCTTGTCAAGGATTCGTCCTTCTCCCAAAAGCTCTTCCTGGCCCACAAAGTCCTCTATCCGGGTAGGCCGCATGCGTTCAGCAAGGGGAATATGTCTGGGGGCCTGAGAATTCATGAATACGATCAGCGTGTCAGCGTGTTTTTTTGCCGCAGGATCTCTGTGCATGCAAAGGTGCCTGCGGAAGTTTTACTTGTTTCTGCTTCATGGAGCGTGCGATCCACTACTCTACTAATAATGCACTTCAATGTGCGGTGCAAAACACTTTCACATTTAACAACTGTATAAAATCTCCTGCCATTTATTTTCCAGGCGTTTTGCTGAAACAGGAAAGAGCGTTTTCATTTCCTGGGCGAAAAGGGAAACCTTAAATTCTTGCAGCATAGTATGGTAGTCCTGGAGCAATTGCAGGCAGGCCGGTGAAGGGTCCCTGGGTTTCAACTTTTTCAGTCTCTCGGCGTAGGGGGCCAGCTGCTCAGCCTTTATTTTGTCTTTTTCAGGTGAAACATAGGCCCTTTCCAGGCGTATCCGCAGTGCTTTGCAGTAGCGTATGGCTGAAGAAATCTGAGGTTCACTGAACTTTCTTAAGAAATCCGCCGGTACTATTTCAGTCAACTCATCAATAAACAGGTTCATGTTGATGCTGGAACGAGACTTTGCAAGAGTCATGGCTTTTATCCTGATGATCTGGTCAAGGGTTTCCCTGCGCTCTCTGAGTAATTGCAGGACAATATCTACAAGCTGCCGGGCCCTGTTTAAAAGTCCTAGTTTTTTCAGGGTATCCACCAGTCGGAAGAATTCATCCTTTTGGGGCCAAGCCTTGTTTTTACAGGCAAATAGTGCCTCAAGCACAAAATAATAAAGGTCGTCATTAAGCTTCTGCCTGGAGTCAAATCCCTCGTATAAGGCCCATAGGGAGGGAGGTAGGACACACTCCTTTTTCAGAAGCTTGAATTGTTTTGGAAACTGGAGGCTGTACAGGGCAAGTATGCCTTCACGGCTTGCACGTCTGCTTTCTGAGGGATCCGAATAGAGCCTGAGGGAGATATTGCCCTGCTTGTCAAGATGTAATGCAGGGTAGGCAAAACCCAGAAGTTTGTTCTTGGCATTTTGTACGGGTATTTTATCCGGCAGATTTGCAAAATCCCATGTGGTTATATTGGTGCGCTCCCATTTTTCGCGGAGTTTTGCCAAAGACTCGCTTTTCTGTTCCGGCCCCTTGTCAACTTTCAGATCTGAAAAATTACGGCTTGCCATAAGTTTTTTGCCTGAGCTGTCCCGCAGCTGGTAACGCATTTGCAGGTGGCGTGGCAGCTGCTCCATGGGCCAATGGTTTCGCTGGATTTTAATCCTGAAATGCTTGAAGATCAATTCTTCCAGTCGCCTATATAAAGAACCATGGTAAATGTTCAGCTCTTTGGTTAGCTCTTCAGCAGTCTGCTGGATCGGAATGAGTTTCTTGCGCACATTTTTGGGCAGTCCTTTGAGCAGAAAGATCACTTTTTCAGGCAGCAGACCGGGGACAAGCCATTCAAAAACTTCCGGCGAGATATGACCGAGAAGGTCAAGTGGCAGGTTAACCGTTACACCATCTTCGTCTTTACCGGGATCAAAACTGTAGTTCAGTTTGAGCGCAATGTTGTCAGGCAGTGATATTTGTTCCGGAAAATCGGAGAGCTGCCCTGATTCGGGTGGCTGAATGAGGATATCCCGTTCGGCCATGAACAGGAATTTGTCATTCTGCTGAACTTTCAGGAAGCGGTTGAGGCTTGCCCGGTCATGCACTGAAGGATCAAGGCGGGTGTCATAGAATTTATATAATACGTATTCGTCTGCCAGGACATTTCGCTGTCTCAGCCTGTCTTCAATCTTTTCAAAACGGGAAACCAGGCCCTGATTATGCTCAAGAAAGGGATAGCGCCCTAGAAGCTCGCCCTGGAGCAACGCTGAGTGAATAAAGATATCCCGCGCTTCCTGGCGTGTGGTCTCGCTGATCCTGGCATAATTCTTTTTTCTGGCGCTGACAAGCACCAGTCCGAAGAGGGTGACCTTTTCATCGGCAATTACCCTGCCGGTTTTTTTTTCCCACCGGGGGCTGGAATAGGTTGAACGGCACAGGGAGCCTGCAAGGGGCTCAATCCAGTCAACCTTGATATTTGCAGCAGTTCTGGCATACAGCCTGGCGGTTTCAACAAGTTCCGCCGCCATAATCCATTGTCCACCTTTATTATAAAGTACGGAACCGGGAAACAGTATCAGCTCTTTGCCTTGGGCCCCCTGGTAAATGTTTTTTCCCTTGCGGAAGCCGATATTGCGTAAAAACCCGCTGAGAATGGCAGAATGGATGTTTTCATAGGCTGCCGGCGTCCTGTTCATTGTGAACCCTTTTTCTTCCCGCAGGGTTGAGGAGACCTGTTCATAAATATCCTGCCATTCCCGCAGACGTTGATACGAGAGAAAATGGGAGCGACAGAATTTGCGCATCTGGGAGCGGCTTTTTTTCTTATCCTTTTCCTGTCCCCTGAAAGGCACATTGTTGAATTCTTTCCAGATTTTGAGATACGAGAGGAAGTCGGATGGCAGCTCCTTGAATTCTGCATGGGCCTGATCCGCCGCTCCTTCAGCCTCGGCGGGCCGTATGCGCGGGTCCTGGATCGTCAGGGCGCTGGCGATGATGACAATTTCCTGCAGACAGTTGTGCTCCCGTGCTTCAATAATCATCCTGGAAATACGGGGATCAAGAGGGAGCATGGCCATAATCCTGCCCTTGGCAGAAAGCCGCGGTTCCTTTCCGGACGAATCGAGAGCACCAAGCTCATTGAGCAGATCGTAGCCGTCCCTGATCGCCCTGGCTGACGGCGGCTCTATAAAAGGAAAGGAGGCCGGGTCGCCGAGTTTCAAGTCCATCATGCGCAGGATGACTTCCGCCAGGTTGGAACGCTTGATTTCCGGCAGGGTGAATTCAGGCCGGTTGAGAAATTCTTCCTGGCTGTAAAGCCGGATACAGGTTCCCGGGCCGACTCGGCCGCATCTGCCTTTGCGTTGATCACAGCTGGCCCTTGAAACAGCAGTCACAGGCATACTCGTGGTGCGGGCCCTTACATTGTAAGTTGAGAGCCGGGCTAGCCCCGTATCAATGACATAACGAATACCCGGGACGGTGACCGATGTCTCGGCAATATTGGTGGCAACCACTATTTTCCGGCCTTTGAAATGTCTGAAAACCCGGCTTTGATCAGCCGCACGTAAGCGGCCGAACAAGGGCAGGACACGAATGTCGGTCTTCTGCAGGCCTTTCTTTTTCGTCGAGGCAAGAGGATTCAGCTCCTGGTTGAGCAGCTCGACGGTCTCGTTAATATCCCTTTCAGTCGGCATGAAAATGAGGATATCTCCGCTTTCCCTCTTCAGCCGGAGATCCAAAACCTCCTGGACGGCAAGATCAATATAAGAGTTGCTTTCCCTGTCCTCTTTACTCTCCTCAGCAGGGCGGTAAAGCACTTCAATCGGGTAGGTGCGTCCTGAAACTTCAATGATGGGCGCGTTATTGAAATGTGCAGCAAATTTTTCCGTGTCAATTGTTGCCGAGGTGATTATGACCTTGAGATCTTTTCTTTTTTCCAGAAGCTGCTTTGCGTAACCGAGCAGAAAGTCGATATTAAGACTGCGTTCATGGGCCTCATCGATGATAAGGGTATCATAAGCACGCAGTGTGTGGTCTGATCGGGTTTCAGCCAACAGGATACCGTCGGTCATGAATTTTATTTTTGTATTTTTTGTGGTTCTGTCCTGAAAACGAATTTTGTGGCCGACCAGGTAACTGTATTTCCCGCCAAGTTCCTGGGCAACCCTCTCGGCAACGGTTATGGCAGCGATACGACGCGGCTGGGTGCAGCCGATCATTCTTTTCTGCCCGCGGCCTGCTTCAAGGCACATTTTGGGAAGCTGTGTGGTTTTTCCAGACCCGGTATCGCCCGAAATGACCACGACATTGTGCTGTGTGATGGCTTCTATGATTTCTTCCCTGTGGGTAACGATAGGGAGTTCATCAGGATAGTTTATTTTGCTGGTTTTGTTCATACATTACGTGTAAAGAATACTAGGGCTCAAGAGATTATTTGTGCTAAGCTCTTTACCATATTATCATGGACAACACACGAACGTAACATTTGCGCCTTGTGAATTTTTTTGCAGATAGTTTCGTTCCCTGAGTCACTCATTTCAAATCAATAAAGTAACGGGGGTATTATGAATATCCGGAAAGCAGTCATCCCGGTGGCCGGCCTTGGAACACGGTTTTTGCCAGCCACCAAATCCATTCCCAAAGAGATGCTGACCATCGTTGACCGTCCCACCATCCAATATATTGTTGAAGAGGTGGTTGCCTCTGGTATAGAGCAGGTTATCCTGGTGACCAGTGAGGGTAAATCAGCCATTGAAAATCATTTTGATTATGATTTTGAACTCGATACCGTCCTGCAAATGAAAAAAAAGGAGAAGATGGCCGAGGAGTTAAACCATATTTCCAATCTTATTGATATCGTTTCGGTGCGCCAGAAAAAACCCCTTGGCCTGGGGCATGCCATATGGTCCACCCGCAATGTCGTCGGCGATGAGCCCTTTGCTGTCCTTCTCGGCGATGACCTGGTCTTAAGTGATGAGCCATGCTGCCATCAGATGATATCCCTATTCGATGAAGTGCAGGAATCCATCGTAGCGGTCCAGAGGGTGCCCAAGGACCAGACCAGGAATTACGGCATTGTTGAAGGCAGGTCATACAAGGAAAGGACTTACAAAGTTGAGAGAATGGTCGAGAAACCCGCACCCGGTACTACCGATTCTGATATGGCCATTATAGGCCGCTATATTCTGCGCCCTGAAATTTTTCCCCTGCTTGAAGAGACAGAACCGGGCCATGGAGGGGAAATCCAGCTTACAGATGCATTGTTGAAGCTCTCCAGGCAAAGATCCATGTACGCCTATGAGTTCAAAGGCACGCGGTTTGATGCGGGCGATAAACTCGGATACCTCAAGGCAATCATAGCCTTTGGGCTCCGCCATAATGAACTGGGCGAAGCATTCAGAAAACATATCAAAGAGGTTTCAGAGAACTTATAAGCACGGTCAGTTGGCCAGTAATTGGCCGAACCATAGTAACTCCCTCTTTTCATGACAGATGATCCCGTAAAAAAGTATTTTGCAGTGGCCGTGTCAGCACCTGTTAACCGGCCGCTTACTTATCTGCCCCCCGATGAGAGCGATCAGCCTTTAATCCAGGGTATGCGGGTTCTGGTGCCGCTCAGCGGCCGCAAGATAACGGGCTATATCCTGGGCATGGTTGATTCCGCACCCGTCGGGCAGCAGCTAAAAAAAATATATGCCGTCCTTGACAGTGAGCCTTTTTTTCCGGCCGAACAGGTCAGTTTTTATAAGTGGATAGCCAACTACTACCATTATCCCATCGGCGAGGTAATAAAAACCGCGCTGCCTGCAGGACTCACAAAAAAAAGCGGCAGGCGGGTCATGATCACGGATGCCGGCAGAAAATACTTGCATGCACTTTCAGAAAGAACAATTACCGGCACACCATGGTTTTCAGGGCTGCTCCACAAAGGAGAGCTCAGCCCGCATGTCACCGGCAACCTCTGGCGCTCGAAAGAACGCCGGCTTCTCGAGTTATGGGTGGATAACGGCTGGATCACTATCAGCAGCGAACTCGTCGGGGGAACAGCAAAAGCGAAAACTGAAATATGCTGCGGGCTTGCCGCAAACATTGACAGCCTTGAAGGACTGAAAATCTCAGAGCAAAAGACCCTGGATGTTTTACATAGGATTTCCGCCGAAACAAGTAGCAGGTTTGTACCCCGCAGAGAAATTACCCGGGTATATCCCGGGGCTGGAAAAGGTCTGCAATCACTGGCACAGAAGAACATCATCGTCTTTGCAGAGCAGCAGGTTTATCGGGATCCGTTTGGGGAATGCTTTCTGGAAAGTAATATTCCCCCAGCACTGACAGGGGAGCAGAAAAAGGCCCTGGGCGCAATTCTGCCTGCCATAAAAGAAGGCAGATTTGCTCCTTTCCTGCTGCATGGTGTTACCGGCAGCGGCAAGACCGAGGTATATCTCCAGGCTGCAGCATTTGCGCTGGAGCAGGGCAGAACCGTCCTTGTACTTGTGCCGGAGATTGCCCTTGCCACGCAGTTGGAGGCTCATTTCCTGGCGCGGTTCGGTACCCGGGTGGCCTTGCTGCATAGCGGACTCAGTTCAGGACAGCGTTTTGACCAGTGGCGCAGGATTGCCCGGGGAAAGGCGGATGTAGTTATCGGAGCCCGTTCAGCTGTTTTTGCCCCTCTGAAAGCTCCAGGCCTTATAATTGTGGATGAGGAGCATGACAGCTCCTATAAGCAGGATGACGGCTTTCGCTACCATGCCAGGGATCTGGCCGTGCTCAGGGCCAGCCGGTCAGGAGCGGTTGTTATTTTAGGCTCGGCCACCCCTTCCGTGACAAGTTATTACCATGCCACTGAGGGGAAATATAAGCTGCTGCATCTGGATAAGCGCATCGAAGACAGACCTCTGCCGGATGTGGAAGTGGTCAATATGCAGTCAGTCAGAACCGTATCAGGAAGACCTCCTGTATTCTCCCCGGTTTTAATAAAGAATCTTCGGGAGAACCTGGATCGGGGCGAGCAGAGCCTGATCTTTCTGAATAGGCGGGGTTTTGCAAATTTCATGATCTGCAGGGACTGTGGCCAGGCGGTAGAGTGCCGACACTGTAAGGTGTCTTTAACCCTGCACAAGTCCGACAATAAACTTCTCTGTCATTACTGCGGTTTTTCGGTCAGCGGCAAGACTTTGTGTGTTCATTGCCGATCCTCTTCTCTAACCGCCATAGGTGTTGGGACTGAGAGGCTTGAGCATGAATTGACCGAACTCCTGCCGGGAGCAAGGATTGCCCGGCTCGACCGGGATACATGCCAGAAAAGAAACGATTATATAAGAATTTTGCGGACCGTGCACAAGGGTGATGTTGATATTCTTCTGGGTACGCAGATGATTACCAAGGGGCATCATTTCCCCAACGTGACCCTGGTCGGGATAGTACTGGCTGATACAGGTTTAGGCTTACCTGATTTCAGGGCCGGCGAAAGGACCTTCCAGTTGATTTCCCAGGTAACCGGGCGTGCGGGCAGGGGTGAAAAGCCCGGACGGGTTATCATACAGACGTTTCAGCCTCAGCATTACTCCATTCAGATGGCAAGAAACCATGATTATGCCGGCATGTATGCCAGGGAGATAGAGATGCGCAAAGCTCTCGCATATCCGCCTTTTTCCAGGATAGTCAACGTGAAGATTGAAGCAAAAGACGACAAGTATGTTCAGGATGCAGCAGCCCGACTGGCAAACCTGGCACGAAAGTTTCAGAAGAGTTCTGAAGCGGAGGTTTTGGGACCCGCTCCGGCACCCTTAACCCGCTTGCGTGACAGGTACAGGTGGCAACTCCTCATAAAAGGCAAAAAACTAGAAGCGCTGCATGCTTTTCTGCACAGGCTGGAAAGAGAGATTGCCACGTTGAGCAAAGCCGGTAAACTCTGGATCTCAATTGATGTTGACCCTGAATATATGATGTGAAACAAAGCTTTAAATCTTGAATTTTGAAACGAAAAAAATCAAAATTATTTTTACTGTTTCCGGTATTTTGAAGAGCTGCCGTAGAGGATGTCATCGATGTTAAGCTGCAGCCACTGCGCATCCCACCATTCCAGGGGTGTTACAAAGATGCCGTTGACCAGGATGCTGAAATGCAGATGATCACCGCCTGCCATACCGGTGGCGCCGCTTAAACCTATAACCGCCCCCTTGTCTTTCAACTCGCCGACCGCCACACCTATTTCACTCAGGTGGGAGTATAGACTGAAAATTCCCTGGCCGTGGTCCAGGATGATTGTATTGCCGTAAATTCCGAGATAATCAGCGAAAACCACATTGCCGCGATTGGCGGCATGGACCTCTGCCCGTTTTGTTGAGGCCAGATCAATGCCCAGGTGCACCTGTTGGTCAATTTCCTCGTTATTGTAAAAGTAGGTCCGGTATTCGGCAAAACCCGCCATGCGGCTGCTCCTGGCCATTCTTTCGAAGGGCCCGTGCCAAAGACGACGGGGAGAAGGGTTGGCTGTTGCAGCAACAATGGCCTGGTAGTTTTCTTCCCGTATCCGGCTATTTACATAAACGAACCGTTCAACGAGGGAGCCAGTGAGTTGGGGATACTCCTGGGTAAATTCAGGGATTTTCAGGTTGAGGAAATTGTCACTTATATTTATCTGGTCCTGCTTGAAATTCTGCTTTTTCAAGATCATGCCAAAGGCTGCATTGCCTGCATTGCCGGCCAGATCTGTAGCGCTTACCTCAGCCGTGTCAATCTTTTCGGTGTCATAGGGTAGGCCGAAAAAAGCAATGAAGCGGTCATCTCCCTCATCACTAACCGGAAAGCCCGGATTGAAATGACCGTTGACAGTCAATCCATGTGTTGCAACTGCATCGTCAATCTTGTAAATCACCATGCCGCTGCCGCCGGGACTCACATAACGGGTGGAATGCAGGATTGATATCTTTGGCGGATGGGTATCCAGGACTACTGGATAGGTCATGACCGTTTCGTTGCCAGCCATCCAGTTCCAGAAGGAGAAATCGCGGACTGTCACCTGCAGTTCCGCCTTGCCGTCAGTAAATCCGAGGGCGCCGCTCTCCAGCGTGACCTTTTCTTCTAACTTTTTGGGGCCGTCATTATCAAAAAAACCCAGGCGGGAGAATTTTTTTTCATAAACCTTTGTATTTTTGTCGCCCTGGGAAAGGACTATCTCAACCAGGCTTATGCCGCTGCGCTTATCTGAAACGGTAAATTTTACTTCCTTGTTCAGGCCAATGGTAGAGATATCTCCATGAAAGTTTATCTGTGGTTTCTCCCGTTCATAGTATTTAAAAAAAGCGATTGCGCCTGCTGCAATGAGAGCCAGAATAAACAATGATATGATCATTGACCTGGCTGATTTCTTTTCGGTCATTCTTGAAATACTGTCGGCCATTCTTGATTCCTGAAATGTATTATTTAAGGTGGACCTGTCAGGATCCTAAGATCTTTCCCAGATGATCTCATATTTTTCCAGGTACATATCACTGTCAGCAACAATGATGAACCGTTTCTGAATTTCCTTTTCCAGGTTTTCTGTATTCAACGTTTCATCCTTGAGCATCAGGTCCGCAACGCTTGGATGCACCTTGATAGTGACAGAGTTGCCTTCCGTTTTTGGACCCTCATTGGTAAGTTTCCGGAAAATTTCATAGCATACTGAGCGCCTGGATTTCAACAGCCCGTCACCCCCGCAGTACATGCATGGTTCGCACATCATCTGGGATAGGTTTTCCCGGTCCCTTTTGCGGGTCATCTGTACAAGGCCGAATTCAGAGACTTTAAGGATGTTCGATCTGCTCTTGTCCTTTTTTACAGCCTCCTGCAGGGAGTTGAAGACATCCTCCCGGTGCGACTCCTGTTCCATGTCGATAAAATCAATAATGATGATACCGCCGATATTTCTGAGCCTGAGCTGGTAGGCAATCTCTTTTGCTGCTTCCATATTGGTCTTGAAGATCGTCTCTTCGAGATCTTTTCTGCCGACATACCTGCCGGTATTGACATCAACAACAGTCAATGCCTCTGTGGTTTCAATGATGATGTAGCCACCGGAGCGCAGCCATACCTTTTTCTCCAGGGCCCGGCTGATTTCAACTTCAACGCCGTAGGCATCCATCAGGGGGATTTCGTTCTCGTAGAGTGAGATCCTGTTGCGCAGCTGCGGCACAAAGGTTTCGACGAAATTGCAGACCCTTTTGTATGTAGCTTTATCGTCAACCACGACCCTCTGGATGTCAGGAGTGAAAAGATCACGCACAGCCCTTTGGGTAATATCCAGATCTTCATAAACCATGCTTGGCACTGGAGCTTTAGAAGCGCGATCCTTGATCTCCCCCCAGAGATGGAGAAGGAACTCCATGTCTGCTTCGAGGTCCTCACGTGAAGCACTTTCTGCAACGGTTCTGACAATGAAACCGGCATCCTGCGGCCGCAGATTTTCGATTTCCTCCCGCAGCCTCTGCCTGTCTTCGTCGTTCTCAACTTTTCGTGAAATACCAATATGGTCTGTCATGGGCATGTAGACAAGGTTACGGCAGGGCAGGGTAATATTGCAGGTGAGCCGTGCACCCTTGGTGCCCAATGGCTCCTTGCAGATCTGCACCATGACTTCCTGACCCTCGGTCAGCAGGTCTTCAATGTTCACCTGCGGGGCGAGCCCCTCCTGGATAACTTCAGGGGCTTCTTCACAGCAGCTCTGACAGCCGTTATTCATCATGCGGTCTTCAAAATGCCTGTTGTCTGTTCTGACATCATCGACATAAAGAAAACCGGTGCGCTCAAGCCCAAGATCGACAAAAGCAGCCTGCATCCCTGGCAGAACACGGACCACGCGGCCCTGGTAAATATTGCCAACCAGGCCTTTTTCCACAGGTCTTTCCTGGTAGAATTCCACCAGGTTGCCATGTTCTACTAGGGCGATACGAATTTCATAGGGCGTAGCGTTAATGAGAAGATAGTTATACATGGATTCTTAAATATGTTTATTATATTTTTAAAATTCATTTACTTACTGAGTGAATGCTTGGATGTGTTAATAATTAGTTGCCAGATAGTATAAATATTCACATAACCAGATTCAGGTAGGAAATGTCAAAGTTTTCATTATTGTAAACCCTGGTTCTTAAAAATTCTCAGCGCCGAAAAGCACTTGGCAACCTGTATGCAATTGGATAGTCAACTGAAAATAGTTTATTGTTGTATTTTCAGATTATTCAGATCATGTGGTTATACAAAAAAAGCATAAATTTAAAAATGGAAAAATTTGTCAGCGTTATCATCCCAACTTATAACAGGGAACATTATCTGCAAAAAGCGATAGATTCAGTACTAAACCAGACCTACCCGTATTTTGAGCTTATAGTTGTTGATGACGGCTCAGAGGATAATACTGCTGAACTGGCTGAAAACTACGGTTCCGAAATTGTCTATATAAGGCAGCAAAACAAGGGGCCCGCTGCTGCCAGGAACAGAGGCGTGCTGGCTGCACGTTACAACCTTCTTGCATTTCTTGATTCTGACGACAGGTTTGCTGAAAACAAACTGGAGGTGCAGATCGAAGCGATGCGGGGAAAACCGGCATACCGTATCTCCCATACCCAGGAATTATGGTACCGCAACGGCCGGATACTGAACCAGAAAATAAAGCACCAGAAAAACAGTGGTAACATTTTCAACCAGAGCCTTGAGCTCTGCGCTGTGGGCATGTCAACCGTTCTGATGCACCGGGATATATTTGAACGGTACGGACTCTTTGATGAAGAGTATCCCTGCTGCGAGGATTACGAATTCTGGCTGCGGGTCGGTGCGGAGCAGAACTTTCTGCTGGTTGACTTCCCCTTGACCCTGAAGGATGGCGGCAGAGATGACCAGGTGTCATCAGTTTACAGGGTAGGAATGGATAGGTTTCGCATACAGGCAATATTGAAAACGCTTAACACTGGGGGCCTGACCGAGGAACAAAAAGAGGCTGCCATGGCGGAACTGCAGCGTAAATGCACTATATATGGCACGGGATGCATCAAACATGGCAGGATTGAAGAAGGCAGGTATTACCTTAATTTGCCGGAAGCGATCGGAACTCGGCAAAGCACATGACGAAAAGCAAACAGGAGAGATTGCCTGATCCGGCCAGCTATATATCAATGATTCATGTTGAACCGGATTGTATTGACCATCCCGTGACCAGAGAGATTCTTGCCCGGGCCGGAAATATACCGGTTAACATGGCCACCGGGGATAAATCCGGCATACCGGATCTTGGCCTCTATCCAATGAGTTTGACTGGAGGCAAACGCCACCTGCTGCTTGCTAAAAACCGTGGAAAGTTCTTCAAGCCGTGTCCCGGCACAAAGGAATACATCTGCTGTGATTACCAGGTGCTGAATATTGGCATGAACTGCCCCATGGACTGCGTCTACTGCATTCTGCAGGCATATCTTAACAATCCCTATCTTTCGTTTTATGTAAATATCGAGGATTTGCTGGCCGAATTGCACGGGGCATTTGCGCAGGATCCCGGTCATTTCCGGCGTATCGGTACTGGTGAGTTTACCGACAGTCTCGCCCTGGACCGTTTGACAGGGTTGAGCAGGAAGCTGGTGGAATTTATGCGGGACAGGAATTCAGCTGTGCTGGAACTCAAGACCAAGAGCGTTGTTATAGAAAATCTCGAGGGACTTGATCATGGCGGCAGAACCATTGTCGCCTGGTCTTTAAACAGCCCTGCAATAGTTGCCCAGGAAGAGAGAAGGACAGCCTCGCTGGAGCAGCGGCTGGCTGCTGCTGCCACGTGCGCATCGTGGGGCTATAAGCTCGCCTTTCATTTTGATCCGATAATCTACCATGCCGGCTGGCGGCAGGGTTATTCAGAAACAATCGGCAGGCTTTTTGCTGTGGTTCCTAAGGAAAATATTGCCTGGATCAGCATGGGATGTCTGCGCTATCTGCCCCCATTAAAGAAGATTGCCGGCCAGCGTTTCCCCAAGTCACGTTTTTTTCATGAAGAATTCATCGAAGGCCTTGACGGTAAAGCCCGGTATTTCAGGACATTACGGGTGGAGATGTATCAGCACCTCTATCGGGAAATGCTGCACCAGGCAGATCCGCGTACCTGTATTTATCTTTGCATGGAAAATAATGATATCTGGCATGAAGTTTTCGGGTTTATCCCCGAAGAGAAGGGGGGACTTCCAATGATGCTTGACGCGGCAGTTCGGGAAAGCCTATAGCGGGCAGATTTCTGCATTCAGTTTTGAATGTAAATTTTTTTTAAAAAGCCAGGGCCTACTGGGTCGGTACTCCAAATATTATTAGTTTTCTGCACGGAACCTGGCAGATAAAGCCTAGTGTTAGATTTTTATGTTGTGCCCTGCGCCTTGAGTTCGGCGTTTCCCACGGGTTTAAATTCTCCCATTTTTTTTTGGCGATCCGCTGGATTTTTTTTTATTCATTGTTATTTTTTTTAAGTCGGGATTATTGTGTGCTTATTCTGTAAGGTGCGGAAATTTTTTAATCTTCAAATTATACTTAGGAGAAAGAATGGTTAATAAAGTCATCCTCATTGGCAATCTCGGCGCAGATCCTGAAGTCCGTTATAGCCAGAATGGTACAGCAGTTGCAAATTTTCGAGTCGCTACAACTGAAACCTGGAAAAAAGAAGGTGGAAAGGAAGAGCAGACAGAGTGGCATCGGGTTGTCACCTTTGGCCGCCTGGCGGAAATTTGCGGGGAATACCTGTCCAAGGGCAGCAAGGTATACATCGAAGGCCGGATCCAGACACGCAAGTGGGAGGATCGTGACGGCAACCCCCGTTATACGACCGAGATAGTGGCACGGGAAATGAAAATGCTCTCGCCACGGGGTGCCGGCTCTGAAGGCCAGAGCGGCGGCTATGGTCAAGAAGAACCACCGTTGCCTGATGTACCGCCTATGGAAGATGATGTGCCGTTCTAGAATCATTCTTCGAAAATAATATGAGACATGTTATCTGAAAGTTATGGACTATTATGAAGTTCTGGGTGTCAAGAAAGACTGTTCAACCCAGGATATAAAAAAGGCCTACCGTAAGTTGGCCATGAAATATCACCCTGACCGCAATAAGGGGGACAAGGAAGCTGAAGAGAAATTCAAGAAGATCAGCGAGGCGTATGCCGTTCTGTCCGATCCTGAAAAGCGCAAACAGTATGATACCTTCGGAGCAAGTGGTTTCCAGCAGCGTTACAGCCAGGAAGATATATTCCGGGGCTTCGACCTCGGCGATATTCTGAAGGAGTTCGGTTTGGGGGGGCTGGGGGGAAGTTTCAGGACCACAGGTGGTCAAGGCAGCCCCTTTGAAACATTCTTTTTTCAAAGCGGCGGACCTGGGACGGGACGCCCGTCTTACCGCACGACAGCGCAGCAGCCGGTGAAGGGAAGCGATCTGACCTATGAACTTTACGTTTCCTTAAATGAGGTGTTAAGCGGATCGGAAAAGACCATTTCCCTGCGTCGTGAAAATAAGACGGAAAACGTTTCAGTCAAGATTCCGAAGGGCATAAAATCAGGTCAGAAACTCAGGCTGGCAGGCAAGGGTTCGCCTTCACCCTATGGCGGTCCTGCAGGAGATCTGTTTCTCATCATCAAGGAACAGGAGCATCCGGTTTTTACCAGGGATGGCAGCAACCTGGTGGTTGAAAAGCATATACCCTTCAGCAAGGCCTGTCTGGGCTCGGAAATAAGCGTGCAATCGCTCGAGGGCAAGGAACTCAAGGTAAAGGTGCCGGCAGGAATCAAACCACAGTCAAAGCTGCGCTTGAAGGGCCACGGGCTGCCTGCAGGCAAAACAGGCGGCCGTGGGGATATCTATGTGAAGATCAGTGTTGATGTCCCGAAAAATCTAACAAATGAGCAGAAAAAGCTCATGAAGGAACTGGCGGAAACAGGGTTGTAAATAAAGGGTTCGAGGAGTCAAGGGGCCAAGGGTTCAAGGCTTTAAGGGTTTAAAAAAAATGGAGTAATGGGTTAAAAGCTCACCATTCCATTACTACATTTTATTACATCGTATACTGGCTCCCTATACCTGAAAACCTGTAGCAGACCTCACTTAATATTTATTGTCCGCATAAGTCAGCCATCCGCCGGCAGCGACCAGTTCACGGTCAAACTCATTAAGAGAAAAGGTTAAAGAGATACTGTTGCCTTTGTCATTCTCTGCAGTGATCAGGTTGTGCTCCAAGTCAACATTGACATTGACATCGGGCCCAATGGAAAAAAGCGAATCAATGTCCTCCCTGGGGAGCTCGATGGCCAGCATGCCGCAATTGAACATGTTTTGCCTGAATATTCTGGCAAAGCTTTCTGCAATAACGACATTGATATTGTTCACTTCAAAAACCCAGACAGCATGTTCACGGGAGGATCCGCATCCGAAGTTGCTTTTCGTGACAATGACGTTTTTCCCGGCAATATCTTTTGTCACATCAAAACGTTCCAGGTGAAGATCTTCCAGAATATGGGGCCTTAATGCATCTTTAGTGTTTTCGGTGAGATATTTCGCCGGTATAATTTCATCGGTATTGATATCGCTTCTGTCCAGATATAGCGCCCGGCCGCTAAAACTTTTCATTGTATTCTCCTGCATGGCATCGCATGTATCATAAGTTAATCTAAATATACTTGCCTGGATCGGTAATATGGCCTGAAATAGCAGCTGCTGCAGCGGAAAGCGGACTCATCAGATGGACCATGCCGCCTTTTCCCATGCGTCCGTTAAAATTCCTGTTTGTCGTTGAAGCACAGACCTCTCCCTGGGCCAGTACGCCGTTGCTCATGCCCAGGCAGGCCCCGCAGGTTGGATTGGTGACGCAGAAACCCGCATCCAGGAAAATCCTGATAATGCCTTCTTCCATGGCCTGGGAGTATACATGGGGAGTGGCTGGAGCGAGAATGCCCCGGACAGTGGAGGCAATTTTTCTGTTTGCCAGAATTCTTGCCGCCTCGCGCAGGTCTTCGATGCGGCCGTTAGTGCAGGAACCGATATAAACCTGATCAACAGGGGTGCCTTCCATCTCAACTATATCTTTCACCTCATCCGGTTTGTAGCCGAAAGTTATCTGGGGCTTGAGGCCTGATACATCAAGGGAGAGCTCTTTGGCATAGACCGCATCAGGGTCTGAATGCCATTTCTTGAAGTCTTCGACCGCCTGATCAATGTTCGTGTATGAATCCTTGATAAAGGGCCACAGATATTCTGCAGTAACGCGGTCAGGCATGCAGATGCCAGAGGTGCCGCCAGCCTCTATGGCCATATTGCAGAGGGTCATGCGGGATTCCATGGACATCCGGTCCACAACCGGTCCGCTGAATTCCATGATCATATCAGTAGCGCCGTTAACACTTATCTGCTTGATGATGTTGAGTATGACATCCTTGGCATAGACGGTCTCAGGCAGGCTGCCGCTGATGCTGACTTTCATGGTTCTCGGTTCCCTGAACGAGCAGACTCCCTTGAGAATACCAACTTCAAGATCAGTGGTGCCAACTCCTGCGGCAAAAGCTCCGAAAGCTCCATGGGTGCAGGTATGAGAATCGCCCATGATCACCGTATAACCGGGACGTATAAAGCCTTTTTCCGGGAAAAGGGCATGGCAGACACCATTGCTGCCGATATCAAAAAAATCCTTTATGTTATGGCGCCTGGCCCAATCCCGCAGGATTTTTCCCTGTGTTGCAGTTTTTGAGTCCTTGGCCGGTGAAACATGGTCTATGACCGCCTTTATCTTGTCAGGGTCAAAAACCCTGTCCAGGTTTTTGGCTACCAGATCGTTGATGGCAATCGGGGTCGTGATTTCGTGGCACAGGACTACATCAATATCAAGTACGACATGTGACGGCGATGGGGTATCTCTCAGGTGCGCCGCAAATATTTTTTCTGCAATGGTCTTTCCCATAAATATGGTACTCCGTCTGTTTAAAGTATTTCGTGTATTGTGAAACGGGTTTTTTAACCATCTTAAACAATAAGGTCAAATTAAAATTTTACATGTGTCAACTTCGTCCGGATATTGTTTAATAACGTTGTTGCTCAATATTAAACTTTCTTGTCATTTTTTATTTGACGGAGAAGGGCTACGGGAATACCATTTTCTCGGTTATTATGGCTGCTTGAAGCCTGAATGATATTTTTTAAAAAACTACGAGGCAATATTTCTTATGATAAAGAAAATCCCGTCCAGCACCCGGTTATTGCATTCTGTTCCCTGTATTCTGCTCATTCTGGTTCTATCTCTAGCGGTCTTAGAGGTTTCACCGTGCTGCGCTGCACATGGTATTAGCATCGACGGCAAACTTAAATATCCACCGGATTTCAAGCAGTTTGATTATGCTTCAGACCAGGCCCGAAAGGGTGGGGCCTTGGTGCTCCATGACCTTGGCAGCTTTGACAAGATGAACCCTTACACCCTGAAAGGTTCTGCCCCTTCAGGGTTGGATAACCTGGTTTTTGAGACTTTGACAGTGGGAAGCCTGGACGAACCGTTTGCCAGCTATGGTCTTATTGCAAGGGATATTGAGTTGGCAGATGATCGCCTGTCTGTGACTTACACAATAGATGAAAATGCCAGGTTTTCAGATGGTACACCGGTTACTCCTGAAGATGTCCAGTTTTCGCTCAATATAATGAAAAGCGAGGCAGCACATCCATTTTACCAGGCTTATTTGCAGGATATCACCGGTTCGGAAATTTTAGATAAAAACAGAATACGGTTCAACTTTGCCAGGAAAAACCGGGAATTGCACCTCATTGCCAGCCAGGTCCCTATCTTCTCCAAAAAGTTTTATAGCGAACATCCGTTTGACGATCCATCCATGGTGCCGCCAATCGGTTCCGGTCCGTATGTTGTTGATTCTGTCAACCCCGGAAAATCTATTACTTACAGGAGAAACCCAAATTACTGGGCCATAAATCATCCTACCCGCAAGGGGTTCTTTAATTTCGATACGATAACCTTCAAGTATTTCAGAGACCAGATAGTGTCAGTGGAGGCCTTCAAGGCCAATGATTTTGATTTTATGTACATAAATATCGCCAAACAATGGGCGCGCGACCTGATTGGACCCAAGTTTGACAGTAAGCAGATTGTCAAGGAATATCTGCCGCATCGCAACGATCAGGGCATGCAAGGGTTTGTTTTTAATTCAAGGAATCCATTGTTTCAGGACAGAAAGGTCCGCAAGGCACTGGGAATGGCCTTTGATTTTGAATGGGCAAACAATAAGTTGTTCTTCAATGAATATACCCGCAGTGCGAGCTATTTCAGCAATTCCGACCTGGCAGCAAAGGGTTTGCCTGAAGGGCGTGAACTTGACTACCTGCTGCCGTTCAAAGATCAGTTGCCGCCTGAAGTTTTTACTGAGCCGCTGACTCCGTTCAGCACCGAACCTCCTGGCAGTCTGCGCAGCAACCTCCGAAAAGCAAAGAAGATTCTGGCTGAAGCAGGGTGGGAGGTAAAGAATGGGCGTCTGGTCAACAAGGAGGGCAAACCCTTTGAATTCGAAATTCTTCTCGTCTCCCCGTCTTTTGAAAGAGTCATGGCAGGGTATGTCAACAACTTGAGCAAACTGGGTGTCAATGCTTCTTATAGAACCATTGATCCAGCCCTGTATATAGACCGTCTCAACAGGTTTGATTTTGATATGACTGTGCATGTCTTTGGCCAATCTCAATCACCCGGAAACGAACAGCGTGATTATTGGCATTCCAAATCAGCCGACCGGCATGGTTCCCGGAATCTGATCGGTATCAAAGATCCTGTAGTTGATCAGCTGGTGGACAAGATCATATATGCAGAGACCCAGGAAGAGCTGGCCGCAGCCTGCAAGGCCCTGGACAGGGTGTTGTGGTATGGCTATTACGTGGTGCCTAACTGGTATGTAGCAAGGCACAGGGTCAGTTACTGGAATAAGTTTAACCGTCCTGAAACCCTCCCGCTTTATTACAATCCCATCCAGGCATTGATGACCTGGTGGATGAAGTGAAAATATACATTCTTTCTTTGTATCCATTCACTTCCCATTCATGATTTTCTATCTGCAGGAAAGTAATTTGGCTAATCCTTTAGAACCTTATTCTGGATATGATCCTGAATTTTTGTTATCAATTCAGTAAGTTATTTTTCTGCAAACTCATGGCAGCTTCCTGTGTTTTTATTTAGAGGTTTCTTTAAGTCCTGAAATATCAAATAATTGTCGACTAACATCAGGTATTATGTTTTAATATCTTGTGGCGCACTTAGGTATTATTGAAGTGGTCCCATTTTTAAACCGGTATCAAACATTAAGGAATTACGAAGCGTGTTTTCAGGGTTTCACTTATGGCATTTTCTTCTTTATTGCTGCAAGGTAGAAGTATGCAAGAGCAAGCAGTAATTCTCATATGGATGAAAGATACTCAAATACGCAGTTGAAACTGCTCACGGGAAGCCATTCTGAGCAGCAGGTAAGCAAGGAATGGAAAGAGCTCCGGCGTGGAAGGCTTATTAATTCCTTAAACAGAATTAATTTTCAAGACGGTGATATAGTTCTTAATTTCCGACACCTGAAATACGATACTCTGGTATCAATCCCTGCAAAACCCCAACCATGTCTAGACCATTATTTTGAGTGCACCTGGTCCGAACCCATTGACATTGACAATAAGGTCAATCATTACAAATTTGAGAATTTCTATTTCACAGACGGCTTGAAACAGTTTCTGGTTGAAGCGGAACTGGTTTCAATCAATAGAAATGGAGTGACTTTCTGTTTGCCTGAAAATGCTGTTGTGGTTAATTCAAGAAAAGTCAGAAGGCATAAATGTACTGATGTTTCCTTACAGCTTTTCCAGAATGGATTAATCTTTGAGGGTGAGCTGGCAACCTTCAGCCCGGCTTCCTTTTCGGTAAATATTCCCGATAAAATCTCATTCAATAATCAACAGGAAATTAAGCGGGAAGAACCGGTCGAGATATTATTAATTAAAGACAAAAACATTCTCTTCGCCGGAAAGTGTGAAATCTTTCGCCTGACAGATACCACTGAGGGGAAAACTTTAATTTTAAATCCATTAAATACTCGAATTCAAAGGTTTAAGTCTAAAGAATTCCGCAGTATCAGGCAGAAGCTAAACCCATCACCAAATATAATTTTCTACCACCCGTTTATTGGAAAAAGGATCAACCTCAAGATCAGAAATATTTCAGGTTCCGGTTTTTCAGTAGAAGAGACGTTTGAGAATTCTCTGCTGCTGCCTGGAATGATTATTCCTGAGTTGCATATAGAATTAGTGACCGGCCTGGAGTTAAAATGTAAATGTCAGGGAATATACAGGACCTCACTGGATGGTGATACTGTTAAATGCGGATTTGCATTTATAGACATGAGCCTGAAAGATCAGATTACACTTACCTCTTTTTTACACCAGGCGTCCAATAAAAATGCTCATGTCTGCACTAAAGTAAATATTGATGAGCTGTGGAATTTCTTTTTTGAGAGCGGCTTCGTTTACCCCAAAAAATATTTTTATATCCACTCAAATAGAAACAAATTCGATGAAGTATATACCAAACTTTATGAGCATGAATCAGATATAGCCATAAATTTTATCTATCAGGATAAAGGTAGAATTTATGGCCATATGTCCATGTTCCGCTTTTACGATAAAACCTGGATTATCAATCATCATGCTGCTGACAGTTCAAAGAGAAGCCGGGCAGGGCTTGTGGTGTTGGAGCAAATTGGCAGATACATTAATGAATTTCACCGGCTGCCATCTACTAAAATGAAATATGTCGGATGTTATTTCCGGCCTGAAAATAAGTTTCCCAATCTTGTCTTTGGGGGCGCAGCCAGAAACTCATCTGCAGGATGTACTGTGGATCAGTTTGCTTATATGCATTTAAGCAAAAAACAATTTAATTATGATATCCCCGAAAATTGGACCTTATTTCCAACAAGCAATGATGATCTTGCAGAACTTAAAAACCAGTATGAAACAAAATACGGGGGGTTATCTCTTAAAGCACTGGATATCGAACCATCCAGGATTAATCATGACAAGAAAATTAATGACGAGTTTCTATTTTACGGATTCAAAAGAGAAAGACTTTTATTTGCCTTAAAAGATCAGGGAAACCTGGTTGCTGTCATTATGCTCAGCGTATCTGAGCTAGGGCTGAATATGTCAGATCTGACCAATTGTTTTCATGTGTTTGTATTGGATCCGGACAGGCTGCCTAGCAAAATCTTGTATTCAACTCTTACTCGATTATCAAGTCACTATGAGCACGATAATTTGTCAGTGCTCATTTTTCCGAAGGAATATGCTGAAATACACACGGTCCCAATTGACAAAACATATAATTTTTGGGTTCTGGATGTGGAAAAAAGCAGCGACGAATATTTTACCCATGTTGAAAAGATTCTCTGCCGATCTAAAAGAGAACGGGTCATCTAAATGTTATTATTTGAAAATTCAGACGGAACACCCCAGAAACCTTTATATAATAGTAGAATTTTATTTAGCTATTTAATGCTTATTAAAAGTCATTATAGCTATATAAATATTGATGAGCTATTGTCTTATGCCGGAATAAAAAGTTACCAGTTAGAAGATGAGGGTCATTGGTTTACTCAGAATCAAATTAATAGATTTCATGAGATTCTTCGTGCCAAAACCAATAATCAAAATATAGCTCGTGAAGCAGGCAAATATGCTTCATCGCCAGGTGCTTTAGGAATGATGAGGCGATATGTTCTAGGTCTTATAGGGCCAGAGAATGCATATGAGCTTATAGGTAAATATGCATCAAAATTGACAAGGTCATCGACATATAAAGTAACAACAATTGGTGCTAATAAAGTTGAAATAGAAGTCACCCCTACTGAAGGAGTCAAGGAAGAACCATTTCAGTGTGAAAACCGTCAAGGTTTTTGGGAAGGAATTTCAATTCTTTTTAAGTATTCTCTTCCAAGCATTACACATCCTGAATGTATTTTTAAAGGAGGGAAATCGTGTCGCTATATAGTTACATGGGAAGAATCACGATCAGAATTTTGGAGAAAAAAAAGTAATGCTCTCGGCATTACATTATTATGTATTGCCTTTTTTATGCCATTTGTATTTTCACTAATGGAAACCTTTTTGTTAATGTCACTATTTCTTTCTCTATATTTAATTGTTCATCTCCATTCAAAATCCATTGAAGTTGATGAATTGAAAAAAGCTGTAAATAATTTAAGTTGGTCTTCTGATAAATTGATTGACCAGGTGAATTTAGTTTATGAAAATTCATTATTAATAAACGAAATTGGGCAGGCGTTAAGTAACGAAAGTGACTTAAACGGAATTTTAACTAAAGTTATAAATGTCTTAAAAAATAGACTCGATTTTGATAGAGGTTTAATTCTATTAGCGAATGAAGACAGAACAAGATTAATTTCACGTGCCGGTTATGGATATGAATTGGATGAGCTTAGTAAGTTCATGATGAGTTCTGGGTTTCGTTTAGATAGAAAAAACTCAAAAGGAATCTTTGTTACATGTTTTAAGGAACAAAAACCTTATTTAATTAATAATATAGATGAAATTGAAGATAGCCTTTCTGAACGAAGTTTTAATTTTGCCAGGTCAATGGGTGTAAAATCTTTTGTCTGTTGCCCAATAGTTTATGAAAATGAATCATTAGGTGTTTTAGCAGTAGATAACATTGAATCAAAAAGAAAATTGATTCAAAGCGATATTAATATTTTAATGGGAATTGCTCCGCAAATTGCAGTAGGAATTAACAATGTTCGACTTGTCGATGCTAGACTAAAGCAGTTTCAGTCAATTTTGCAAGCATTGGTCGCATCCACAGAAGCAAGGGATCCTATCACAGCCGGTCATTCAGAAAGAGTCACTGATTATGCAGTGGGTATATGCAAAGAGTTAGGTTTACCGTCGTGTGGCTGCCTCATTACATGATTATGGAAAAATAGGAGTGGATGACTCTATTTTGAAAAAAAATGGCAGACTTGATGATAATGAATACGAACACATAAAAACCCATGCGGCTAAAACTAGAATCATTTTAGAAAGGGTTAACTTTGAGGGAATATATAAAGAGGTTCCTGAAATAGCAGCATCGCATCATGAGAAACTTGATGGAACTGGTTACCCTTTGGGTCTTAAAGAAGATGAAATTCCTTTTGGTGCAAAAGTAATTGCAGTGGCAGATGTTTTTGAAGCATTAACATCAAAGAGGCATTACCGTGAGCCTATGCCTGTTAATGAGGCTTTCGATTTTTTGGTTGAGAATATAGGTAATCATTTTGATAAAAAATGTGTCGAAGCAATAATTGGCTATTATAATTCTAATAAAGCTCAAATATCCTATATACCAAAGGGTGAATTCAATACTTTGCGAAGCACTTTTAGAACTGAATAATGATGTTAGTCATAATTTCTCAATTTATTCTAAATGAATGCAATCTTTCCAACCAGCAAACTTGTTCTTGAAAAACTTTTATCTCATCATAAGCTAATTACATTAAATTTGATGTATTCCACCGGAAAGTGGATGGTCATAATTTTTAACTTTTCTTCTGTAGTGTAGTTGATAAAATAGGCTACGTGTTAAAGCATCAAAGGGTTGTGATGTTATCGGAACATTAAAATACAGTCTTTTCATTATGTTTTTTAAAGAAAAGAATTCTTGAAATGACTTCCAATAGCCTTCATAAAGTTCCTCTGGCGTAAAATTTTTTGGTTGGAAAACTACGTCGCTTAAATTATATCTACTCCAATCTTTGGTTAGAATTCTTCCTTCATTGTTCATTTCTTCATACAATTTTGTGCCCGGTAAAGGGGTTAATATCCAAAAGTAAGCATTTCCTATCTTGTTTTGCATCAAGAAATCAATTGTTAATTTAAATTGTTCGGGTGTGTCTTCATCCAACCCAAAAATTATGCTAGCAAATGGTTTTATGCCCGATTTTCGTAAACGAGCAAATAATTCTTTGTACTCTTCAATTTTATTAAACCCTTTGTTCACTGATTTTAAGGAATTCTTATTTATTGATTCAATACCAATAAATAATGAAGTGCAGCCAGATTTTGCCGCTAAGTCAATTAATTCAGGAGTTTTTAAAACGGTTGTACTAATCTGTGAAAGCCAATTAATATTTTTTTTGCCTATGGCTTTAAATAAATCTCTACTATAGTCAGAATTACATGCAATATTGTCATCAACGAAGAAATAATTATTTGTGTTTATATGATCTATTTCTTTTAAAACGTGAGAAATTGGTTTAAATCTATAAGTTCTCCCGAAATATTTACTGACCGAGCAGAATTTACAGTCAAAAACGCATCCTCGTGTAGTGAATAAAGGCATTTTGGGTAGTTTGTGACCACGAGGTTTAGGATAAATATCTAAGTTTATATTATCCCATCGTGGCAAAACAAAATTTTGGAGATCAGGTCGAGAAGTATCTTGGTAAAACTCTTTATGGCACTTGTTCTCAAAATCTTTAAGGATACCCTCCCATAAGTTATCAGCTTCACCAATTACAACAGAATCTGCATGTTCTTTTGCTTCTTCAGGGAGAATTGTAGCATGAATTCCACCAATGATGACTTTTACTCCTAAGTTGCGAAAGTGATCAGCAATTTGATAAGCCCTACCGATTTGGGTTGTCATTGCAGTTATTGCAACCAAATCATAATCTAGCGAGAAATTTATATGTTCTACAATGTCATTTATTACCTGAACGTCATGGTTGTTAGGCGTGAGACCGTTCAATATAGCCAGAGAAAGTGGAGGTAAAAATGCTTTTCTGTATTTGATTGGATTTTGATTCTTATCAAGTCTGGTTGGATATATAAAGAGAATTTTCATATGTAATTTCTAACGGATAGTTGTAGTATTTTTAAAAAAATATTTATTAATTCGAATCAAAATAGACTTTATCAATATTATATGCCACGGCAAAATGTCATGCTGTTGGTGCGTTAATTTTTTTAGATGAAATTGGTTTTCTAAGAAAACCATCCTCAAGATTTTGTTAATTCTTTGGTATCTAAATTTACATCTTATCAATTATATTTTCTAACAAAATCAACGAGTGTTTTTTATATTTAATATTAGTATGTTAAAGAATTGTTGAGTCTTTTAATTTAAACCAATTTAAGAGTGTATCTATATAAGAATTTTTTTAAATTTCAAATTAACTATTTTTAATAGTTAATGATATCAATATAATAAAAAATATTAATTGCTAGATAAAAATAATTATAAAAATGATTTTTTTTTGAATATTTTTTATGCTATTAGCAAACAGTTATAAAGGAGGTAGAAAATCAATGTCTATAGAATATGAACAATGGCTAAATGATAACAAGTCATCTTTAGAAAAATTAAGAAATAAAGAATTAATTTTGGCCTATTCAGGTGGAAAAGATTCCTCGGTAGTTCTCCATTTTTTGGAAAAAGCAGCAAGAACATTTGATTTTAAACTTGAGGCTAAAGGTATAATTATACCTGAGCATGTTCTTACTGAGATTGAAAGAAAGAAATTGGATACTTATTGGCAAAAACGTGGAATTAACATTTTTTGGCAAAAAGTTGATAATGCTGACAAGAAATTAAGTGAAGCTCCAATTAAAGGGATTAGCCCATGTCTAATCTGTAATAAAACTAAGAAAGAAGAACTTTTTACTTATTTTCAACGTACAAAACCAGATTTAAACAAACTGGTTATGGTGATTAGTTATTCATTGTGGGATTTAGTTAGTGCTTGCATAGAACATATCACAGGTGGGATATTTGCAGATCAGGAACTTTCTGTTGCAGTTAAAGGTAAACAACCTGAAGAAAGGTTTATGGAAATCGCTCAACGATTTTATCCTTTAATAAAGTTACAAAATGGTTTGACAGTATTTAAACCTCTTATTTTTTACAATGATCAAGATATTCTTGAAACAGTAAAGAAAAACAAATTACCATTAACTACACCAACTTGTGAACATAAAGAATACAGACCTAAAAGAGGGTTCGCTTTATATTATCACAAAATGGACCATCATTTTAATTACGAGAAAGTCTTAAAATTTGCCCAAGAATCTTTAAAAATACCGGACCTCTCATTTTTTTCAAAGATGCCAACTGAGACCTATTTGAAAGAAGTTATTTAGTATTCATAAATATTTATGTCTTACCCTAAATATATTATGGAAAGCCCGGATGAGGCTCTACGCCTTGATCTTAAAGCTGACCCTGAAATTTTGCGGGAACAGGCTGTTTGGGCAGGTATAAAGCCTGGTATGAGAGCGGCTGATTTAGGGTGTGGACCAGGAAAAACAACTTTTTATTTAAATAAGCTTGTACAACCTAATGGTTCTACCGTTGGAGTTGATATTTCTAAACAACGATTTGATTATGCACAAACGCATTATAGTGATAGTACTCTTGAATTTCATTTATATGATATTAGAAAACCTTTGAATCATCTTGGTTTATTTGATTTTGTATGGTTACGTTTTGTTTTGGAACACCACCGAGAAAACAGTTTTGATATTGTTAAAAATATAAGTTCAATATTGAAACCTGGGGGTATAATATGCCTTGCAGACCTAGATTTCAACTGTCTCATTCATTACGGCATACCTGTAAAGTTAGAAAAAGCTTTGTTTGGTGTAATGAAATTATTGGAGGAACAAGGAAATTTCGATCCTTATGTTGGACGAAAATTTTATTCTTTTTTATATGATCTTGGGTTTGAGGATATTGATATATATATTACAACGCATCATTTGATATTTGGAGAACTAAAGGATATTGATGAAAGAAACTGGTTGTATAAAGTTGAGGTTGCTGCTAAAAAATCTGGTTACTCGTTTGAAGAGTTTTCAGGAGGATTTAAGGAATTCAAGAATGATTTTTTAAAATTTTTTAGGAATCCACGCCGTTTTACTTATACACCCATTATCCTTGCACGGGGAAGTAAACCTTAATAAAGTAATTTAAAATTTATTGCTATAGTATTTTTTACTTTATTAATTCCTCACAAGAAATTTTATTTTTTTATAATATCAATAAATTAATTATATCAATTTTTTATTTAGAATATATATCAAATAATTTTTATATTTGATGAATATGAAGAGTAAATTTAATGGTAGATGTAAAAAAAAATACTGATGAAATTCCATTATATAATATACGTATATTTAAATCTTATATAGATTACGTTAGTAATAATTATCCTGCAATCAACATTGATCATATTTTGGAATATACAGGTGTAACTATTTTTCAACTAAATGATTATGGTTATTGGTGCAATCAAAGACAAATGAATAGATTGCAGGAAATTTTAATAAAAGAAACTGGAAATAATAATATTTCAAGAGATTCCGGGCGAAATATTATAAATTCGCAGAATATTGTTACTCTTTTTATGCTCGGCCTTATAAGTCCTGCAAATATTTTAAGACAAATTGCCAAAAAATATAAAACATTCAGCAGGGCGGTTATAATTCAAATAAAATCCTTGAAGGAAAATAAACACGAAATTATCACAATACCAAAACCTGGAGTTAAAGAAGAATTATATCAGTGTAAAAATAGAATAGGAAGCATAGAAGGGCTATTAAAATATATTTTACATGAATATCCACAATTAGAACATCCTGAATGTTACCATAAAGGCGCAAATCATTGTCGTTATATTATTTCTTGGGATAAATCTAGTAAAATTTTAAATTGGATAAAAGTTCGTAATCATTTTATTTGGTTATGTACTATAATATCTATTCTTACATATATATTTTTTTCATTTAAAATGGCACTAATTACTTCTTTTTTCTCATTATCGATTGTGTTTTATTTGACTCATCATGCTTTTCAATTAGAAAAAGATAAAATACAAAAATACTTTGAATTAAACCTTCGTTACAATGTGACCAAATTGGTTCAGGAAGTTGGTGAGATAACTTCAGTCAGACAGAACAAGATCGAGATCGCAAGTTCAGTTTCTGAAGTCATGAGCAAACGCCTTGATTATGATCGCGGGGCAATCTTGCTGGCAAAAAAAGAGAAAAAATCTCTTTTTTTTGCTGGAGGTTATGGGTTTACCGAAGATCAGATTGAAATAATGAATAATGCTCAATTTCGTTTAGACAAAATGGCTAGCAAAGGGGTCCTGCAAAGAGTGTTTGTTGAGCAGGAGCCATCCCTGATCGAAGACATTAACAAAATTGCTCCTTTGCTTGATGCTGAAAATTTTGCTGTTGCCCAGAAATTAAACATCCAATCAATGATCTGTGTTCCAATTGTGCACGAAGGTGAATCATTGGGAGTCATAGCAGTGGACAGCCTGAAATCCCAAAGGGAATTCAGGGAGGGCGATATTAATCTGTTAATGGCAGTGGCATCCCAGACAGCCTTAAGTATTGTCAATGCCAGGTCGTTTCAACAATTGGAGGAAAGCGAAAAAAAACACCGAACACTTGTCGAGACTGTCAGGGATATTGTTTACACGGTAAACCTGGATGGCAGGTTTACCTATGTAAGTCCAATGGTTGAGGTGATAACCGGCTATGCAGATAAAGACTTGCTTGGGAAAAAATTCATTGAAATTGTCAGCCCTCCCTATAAAGAAATGGTCATGCAAAGATATACTGATGGTCTTAAATCCGGGGAAACATCTGCCTATGAGATTGAAATCCTGAGCAAGGATAATAGGATAATTCCAGTTGAATTAAATGTAGCTCCCCTAACAGACAACAGGGGTCGGACACTCGGTCGGATCGGTGTTGCACGTGATACAACAAGAAGGCACACCGAAGAAGCAAAACGGCAAGAAATGGTGATGCGGGCCCTTACACAGGACAAACTGGCTTCTCTTGGTGAAATTGCTACAGGGATAGCGCACGAGATCAACCAGCCGCTTTCTTATATCAAGATAATACTGGAAGCTACACTGAGTGATGCTGAAACAGATAAACTTGACAAAGCAGAACTGTCCGAGGATTTCAATGAGTCTCTGCGCCAGGTCAGGAAGATATCCAACATAATTTCTCATTTGCGAACCTTTGGCCGCAGTGATGTGACTTCATTCAGTCCAGTCAAGCTATCCAGGGTTCTGGATGACACTTTGATCCTCATGAATGAAAGACTGAGAGTTAAAAATATCAGGATTGATATCCGGGTAGCAGAAGATCTCCCCATGCTTTATGGCAATCATGTCAAACTTGAGCAGGTTTTTATTAATCTAATTCAAAATTCCATAGATGCCATAGAAGAACAGGGAAAGGGCGAGATACTCCTGAGAGCGCAGGCTGAGAATAATGATGTTTTAATAGAGTACTCTGACACCGGGGAAGGTATAGACCCAACGTTACAGGCAAAAATATTTGAACCGTTTTTTACTACGAAAGAGGCCGGGAAGGGAACAGGCATAGGACTTTCCATAGTATATGGCATAATACAGGAACACGAAGGCAGCATCACCTGTGAATCCGATAAGGCAAAAGGCGCAGCCTTCAGGATCAAACTCCCCTTATATTCAGAAGAAAGTGCGGATTTATTAACCGAACCATTACACGCATAACTTAAGTATTTCTGCTATTTTTTCTTCAGTATAATCCTTCATGCCCCAGATTTTGGCCAAGGCAACAGCATTTTCCGCAATCAGCGGTATGTCCTCTCCGGAAATATGCAAGTCCGAGAGACTGGTCGGGGTTTTCACTTTTGCAAACCAGGCAAGCAGGGCCTGTATTCCTGCGGCAGCCTTCTCTTTCAAGCTGCCTGAAGTTATGCCGAACACCCGTTCACCAAACTGGGCGAATATTTTCGGCGTCCGTTCTGACTGGTAAAGCATCCAGCCGGGAATGACCACGGAAAGACCTGCACCATGGGCCACATTGTACAAGGCGCTTATGGAATGTTCGATCATGTGCATTGGAAACCCTGCCTTGCCGAGACCTGCAGCTGTTAAACCGTTTAGGGCCAGAGTGGCACCCCACATCAGATCGGCCCGGGCATCATAGTCTTCAAGGTTTTTCAGAACCCGGTTGCAGCTGTCCATGCAGCTGATGACCAGGCCTTCCATAAAATGATCCTGGACCGGAGTATAGGGCTCCTGGTTGGTAAAGTAATATTCCAGGATGTGGGCAATGGCATCTACTGCTCCATAAGCTGTGTATTCAGGCGATACCGAGAACGTTGCAGTGGGATCGAGGATGGATACCCTGGGATAAAGATGCTTGTTGGCAAAGCCGAATTTCTGTTTAGTTGCCTCATTGGTCACCACCATGCCCGAGTTCATCTCGGAGCCGGAAGCGGCGAGAGTCAACACACATGTAAGGGGCAGGGCATTTTTGATGCTTTTTTTGCCGATAAAAAATTTCCACACATCATGTTCGACAGGAGCGCCGGCTGCTATTGCCTTGGCACTGTCTATAACCGAGCCGCCTCCAACTGCAACTATCACTTCAACCCTGTTTTCCCTGGCCAATGCAATGCCTTTGTGTACATGGCTTAAAACAGGATTGGACTGGACGCCGCCATGTTCAATTAGCGTGACCCCGACGTCATTGAGGGATTTTGTCACTTGTTCGTAAATGCCGTTATTTCTGATGCTTCCCTGGCCGTAAACTATGAGTGCTTTTTTCCCAAAAGCTGCTGTTTCACTGCCAATGGATGGAATGGTGTCTTTGCCGAATAAAATTTTTGTGGGATTATGAAAGACAAAATTTTTCATGGCTCGCAGTCTCCACAATATATTGTAATGGTTTTAGCTATCAATTTTTATCTTTTGCTGCAGGATATTTGTCAGGGCCGCAAAGTTTTCGACACTGAGCCTTTCTCCTCGAATCCTGGTGTCGAGTCCCATTTTTTCTAGAGAGCGTTCTAATGTCTTTTTATCAGCTTTGACCAGATCGGATGCTGCAAGGGCATTTATTAGAGTTTTGCGCCGCTGCTGAAAAGCTGCATCGACGATTTTTTTGAAAAGCAGTTTATCATAATCTGGGAGGGTCGCTGCACGTTCAGGTTCCGGGAAAAAGATAATCTTTACCACCTGGGAGTCCACCTTGGGCCTGGGATGAAAATGCTGGGGCCCAAGGTCAAGCAGTTTTTTGACAGAGGCACAGGCTGCCATGCGCACAGACAGGATCCCGTAATCCTTTGTTCCGACTGCAGCAGTTAGTCTTTGAGCCACTTCCTTTTGCAGCATGAGCACCGCCCACTCGATTTTGTCCTTATGCTCGGTCAGTTTAAAGAGGAGTGGGTTGGAGATGGAATAGGGCAGGTTGGCAATAATCTTAATGCGGCCTCCGGACTCTTCAGCAAGTTTTGTAAAATCAGCCAGCAGGATATCCTGATGCACCAGGGTCACGTTTTCCGGCAGGCTGCCTTCAGCCCCGTGGTAGCGGATAATACCGGAATCTATCTCAAGCCCGATGACTTTTTTGCAGATTCCTGCAAGATGGCTGGTCAGGGCCCCAAAGCCAACGCCTAGTTCAATGATAGTGTCATCCGGGCTGATTCCGGCCAGTTTTACAATCTTTTCCGAAATATTTTTATTTATAAGAAAATTCTGTCCGAACCTTTTTTTAGGGGCAAGTTTCTGCTCTTGCAGGATTTCTTTTATTTTCTTAGCGGAGAGCATAGGTCTAGTCTGCAGGAAGCACTATTTGAGTACTTTCTTCTCAAGTCGTTTTTTCTGAATCGAACTGAATATCTTGTATGAAAGACAGTAAAAAACAATGGTAAACGGTAGAGCAAGGACAATACCCCCCCCGATCAGGACAGTAAGAGAATTGATGCCAACATGGCTTAAAGCCTCCAGGGTTTCTTTATACCCAGAGCCACTGACAACCAGATTTATCAGTTCCGAGACATCATCCCAGGAATGTTTTCCCGGGAGCAGCCAGTTTCCTATCTGCCAGGAAAGATAATACAGCGGCAGGAGTGTAATAGGATTGCTGACCACGATTGTTGAAAGCAGGGCGGCAATCTTGCTGCCCCTGAATATAAAAGCAAAGATAAGTGCCAGGATTGTATGAAACGGGATAGTGGGGGTTATCCCGATAAATGTGCCCACAGCAACACCACGGGCCAGAACGCTTGGATGACCTTTCAGGCGGATAAATCGCAGATAATAGTATCTGGCGGCGCGGCGCGGCTCAAGTTTCATCGGGGCTGACAATAAAGTTTGTTGGACGAATTCCTCTACCAAGCTTTAATTATTAAAAAAAAATGAACATATCAAGGCATAACGGGAAAGGGGGTGTTAAAAGTGGATTTGGGACCTGGAATATACATCCATGTCAATGGTCCCTT
>Ga0111148_1001_pt1 | contig 58461 bp, 62 predicted proteins | sample DeeMarSeWOR28_12_FD_80359 | JGI IMG/M metagenome (GOLD analysis project Ga0111148, IMG submission 80359) | Desulfobacterales bacterium SG8_35 | reverse complement strand
TCACAACCCAGGAAGCCCAATGGGTCGGCTGGGTAGCCCATAAACTCGGCTGGAACAATATGGACAATATCTATTTCGGCTGGGTGAACGGTATCCCAAGCCCTGCCATCAACCCCGCTGACTGGATGTCGGTGGCCCTGATCGGCGGGGCTGCTGTCATGGCCCTCTTAAATAATGAATTCAAATGGAAGAAGCCAACCAAGGAGCTGGCAATCTGGGCCCTGATCGGCGGAGCTTTAATGGGAATCGGCTCCAGGCTGGCCCTGGGCTGTAATGTCGGCGCTTTCTTTGTCAGAACAGCCAACGGCGATATTTCCGGCTGGTCTTTTGGTCTGGGCATGATCGGCGGAGCCTATATCGGCGTTAAATTCTTCAACTGGTATACGGAACGGAAGATGGCCAGAGAAATGGCCAACATCGATTTTGACTTATAAATTCAACTCTGGAGATTCATATTATGGCAATGAAATTTAACCAAATAGAACATGGATTATACGCGCTGGATGTTACCGGCTATGTCTGCCCCCATCCACAGCTCTATACCAAGAAGGTTATGGAAAAACTGCACAGCGGCGATAAGCTTGAACTGGTCTTTGACAATCCCTCATCAGCCGAGTCCATTACCGCCATGTGCACCAATGAGGGCAACCCGATCATAGATCAACAGAGGAACGGCTCTAAATTCATTTTCACAATCCAAAAAGGGTAAGGAACCTTAGGCCAATCTTTAACAAAATGGACAGTTAAGAGGATAGGATAATGAAAAAAAATACACTCTGGATAGTAAATCTCATTGTCATCGGCTTTCTTGGCTTCATGGTCGGCTACTCTGTTCCTCCTTTTCTGGAAGTGGGCTTCGGTGAAAATATCGAACTGCTTGAAGAGGGACAAGCGTTGCCGGATGACCTTTTGAAGCAGTATGAGCATTTATACAAAGATGAAGAGGAAGAATAGGAAGGTGCTGCTATGAAAAATGTACATTGGCTGATTCTGGCGATTTTAACACTGAGCTTCGGCTTTGCCGGCGGGTATGCGGTGTCGGCCCATACCGGTACGGAACCGGGCTACTTCGGCGCTGTGGAGGCAGCCGGTTACGGCGGCGGTACCGAAGAGAAAATCGAAGGACTTACGGACGAAGTGCAGGACTATTACAAGAATCTCGGGAAATAGGACATGAATAAGATACTTCTTGCCGTTGATGATACCAAGGGATCTCTGCCCGTGGTCGGCGTACTCAACAGTTTGCTGGGCGATTGTGTGGGCGGCGGTTGTGTTCCCCAAAATATCATCCTGCTCTATGTTGAAAGGCTGGAGGGGCGTTCCGTCATGGGCGGACTCCTGCTCAGTACATCGGAGACGGAAACCCTGAAGGAATCACTGAAGGGCACTGAGTATCAGGAAAAACTGGACCAGAAAGCTGAAAAAGTCGTGCATTATTTTAAAGACCTTTTGGAAAAACAGGGGTTTTCGGGAGTAGTGTCCCAGGTCCGGCAGGGGCATCCGGCTGAAGAGATCCTAAAGGCAGCCGAGGAGAATGAAGTTGAGATGATAATTATGGGTTCGCGGGGAAAACGACTACAGAATCTCTGGATGGGGAGCATCAGCAGGGAAGTGGCCAATAATGCAAAAATGGCTGTTTTAATTGCCAGGTAATGAGGGCTTTTGTTTGCCAGGGGATAAAACTGGTGTGAAGAACTGACGAGCAAAGATGTTTATCAGCTATTAGCGCCGCAGAAAACAAAAAATGCAGGAGGAAAGCACATGCAGAAAAAAATGAGAATATTGATTGTGGCGGGAGTGTTTCTGCTCCTGACGACAGGTATCGCAATTGGAGCCCAGTGGGCTAATCCGGAGCTGCTTATAACACCTGAAGAAGTAAAGGCCAATATTGACAAGCCTGACTGGGTGGTCATTGATGCACGGGATCTGAAGGATTACGCCAAGGGCCATATACCCGGGGCCATAAGTCTTGGCAAAAGGGTAAAAAAAGCGCTGCGCGACACAACCGCAAGGGTATTCACAGATGTTTCAAAATATGAAAAGCTGCTGGGCAAAGCCGGGATCGACAATAACACCCATGTGGTTTTCTATCACGGCGATGAAAAAACCCTGACCGATGCCACCGTGGGCTTCTGGGTCATGGAGTACCTGGGCCATGACAAGGTCCATTTCATGGACGGCGGCCTGGAAGCCTGGCGTAATTCAGGCTTACGCCTTGAAAAGGATCCTACCATCAAGGAACCCAAGACATTTACAGCCAATGTGGTCGCAAGCCGTTTAGCTACTACTGATGAGATAATGGACATTGCAACAGGTAAGGAAGCAAACGTACAGGTCATAGATTCCCGCAGCAGTAAGGAGCATGATGGCGACGATATTAGGGCCATCAGGGGCGGACATGTTCCGAATACAACCATCAATGTGTCCCACAAGGATACCATGATCAAGGAACTGGACAAGAAAACCGAAAAAATGGAAGCCACCGGATTTATCGATGCCAACGCAGTGCAGGAAAAATTCGGCGTTCTTGATAAAAGTAAACGAACCATCGGATACTGCCAGACAGGGACCCGTTCCACCCTGACATATCTGGAATTGAGACTGTTGGGCTTTAAAGACCCGGCCAACTGGGATGATTCCTGGCGGGTATACGCATCCGACCTGGCTGCCAACCGCCCGGTTGAGGCTTCGAACGGTGCGCAATGGTATAATTTTGACGGTGTAAACAAGGACCTGAAAAAACTCAAGAAACAGGTGAAAGAGCTTGAAGAGGCCCTGGCAGCATTAAAAGACACAGAAAAATAATATATCTTAAAGAGTTTATAAAACAGAAGGAGCCGGGTGGCGGAAACGCCAACCGGCTCCTTTTTATTCTCCCCGCTCTTAGCCTAACAAATTTCCATCGGCCCTTTACATACCACATTGTAGCTTATCCCTCGCATATCAAACGAAAAGAAGCTTGACATAGGTATTTTTACTGGCTTAAATCGTTTGTATGGTTTTAAATATACCATACCAGCCGTGTGGCAGGGATGAATAGCGTTTAAGGTTTGCCTTTTGTCAAAAAACATTGGACTCGCGCCAATGATTAAAGGGCGCCGCTAAACGCTAATTGCAGTGGGTAGTCCCGTATGAACAAGCAAGTCATTAATGTGGCCTTTGTCGGTGGCGGGAAAGGATGTAATGATATCCTGCACCTTCTCAAATCATACCCTCCCGTTCATTTTAAACCTCGAATAATCGGGGTTGCTGATAGCAATTCAGACGCGATTGGCCGGAGCCATGCCGAGCGCCTCGGGATACCGACGACTTCAGAATACAGACCATTTCTGCAAAACAAAGAGCTTGACCTTATCATTGAACTGACCGGTGATGACGGGGTCTTGTCAGATATCCTCGAGAAAAAGCTTCCCTCCATAAAGGTACTTGATCATGTAGGGGCATTATTTCTCTGGGAAATAATCGCTATCCAGGAAGAAAAACTTCACCTGGAAAAAAAAGTGACCCACCTTGATACAATGGCTGCAATTGGAGAAATTTCTTATCGCATGACCCACGAGCTGCGCAATCCCCTGATGATCATAGGCGGCCTAGTGCGCAGGATGATGACAAGAATTGATCTCCCGCACGGCTGTAGAAAAAAACTTAAACATATCAGTCATCATGTGCAGCATGTCGAGGAGTTGCTATGTGATATCTGCGATGTGGTGCGTCCCCTGAAGCCTCAATTCAGCTTAACCGACATGGGGGATTTTTTAGGAAGCTGGTGTAATGATGTAAGCGCTGAAGCACGACTGGCCGGTGTGGCGGTGGACGTCGTTATGGATGAAGAACTGCCGGCTATGTATATTGACAGGTCGCTGATGCGCCAGGCACTCTGGCACATTTTTGAAAACAGTCTCGATGCCATGGTAGATAAAGGCGGCACAATAAAAATTAAGGCTTTACTCTGCTGGGACAATATACATATAGAATTTATTGACACCGGTTCAGGCTTCAAAGACTTGTCGACATCCCAGGCCATCCAGCCTTTTATGACTACAAAATCCGGAAGAATGGGCCTGGGACTCGCGCTGTGCAGGCAGATTATTTTTGACCATGGAGGTGACATAAAAATCGTTAATGGGAAAAGCAGCGGAGCGGCGGTGGTAATAAAGCTGCCGATAAGCCTGACGCTGCCGCCGACACAAGCATCATGAATTTTCAAGACAGGCAAATAAGAATTACCCCTGCCAAGGTTGGAAAGTTATGCCGGATACGGTAACCATCAAATACATCCTGCAATCCGCGGACATCGATTTCGCCATCGAGCTTGTTTTTGCCAAAAAAGACTTTGCCCTTCTCAATCACAAGACAGAGGGAAACAAATGGACCAGGCTTTCCTTTCATAAATGCGGGCATTGCACCCTCAACGGGAAAGAGTTCCCCTTCTGTCCCCTGGCAGGCGCCATAGACAGAATCATCGCCAAAATACATAATTTCATCTCCTATGATGAGGTACATGCCCGGGTTGAATATAAAAACAGGACAGTTTCTGCCGACGTGACGGTGCAGAGAGCTTTAAGTTCATTGCTGGGGCTGATCATCCCTGCAAGCGGTTGTCCCCATACCGTTTATTTCAGGCCGATGTCCAGGTATCACCTGCCTTTTGCCGACACAGAAGAAACTATTTACCGGGCAACGACAATGTTTCTTCTGGCACAGTTTTTCATCCATAAGCAAAGCGGGTGCATCCCGACGGATTTCAGCAGGCTTGAAACGATTTACAAAAATGTTCATATCGTCAATACCCAGATATGCAAACGGCTGCGGGAGTTCTGTGAAAATGACTCACCCCTGAATGCCATTACCATCCTGGATATGCTGACGATGTCTATGCATTCAGCACTCAGGCATGACCTGAACAAGCTGGAATCATATTTTTCAGCATTCAGTGAGGGAGATTGTTGATCTCTCAACTGAGGCAGCAGGTAGCGGGAGGTGCGACACATGAGAACAAAAAAAGACCCGGGACAGAAGCTATGGAGCAGTTTGAACCTGCTGTCATGGCTGGCTTTTCTAATGGTTTTGGGGCTTCATTCAGCATCCCAGGGAAAAGAGCAGGAAACACAGAGAGTCTACGTCGGTTCACTGGTGTGCAAAGAGTGTCATCCTGAGGAATACGACAATTTCATGACATATGCCAAAAAAAGCACATCATTCCAGAGCGTGGAGAAACAAATGCGGCACCTTACTCCTGAAGAGATCAAACAATGCTATCCCTGTCACACCACGGGCTATGGGCAGCCGGGGGGATTTATCAGCCCCGAGGAAACCCCGCATCTCAAGAATGCCGGCTGCGAGGTTTGCCACGGCCCTGGAGGAGAACATGCGCAGACAGGAGACCCGGCAACAATAATAGGAGCCATGGGCAAAAAAGATTGTGAGATCTGCCACATTTCAGAACGGGTTAAGGCCTTCAAGTATAAACCACTGATCCACGGTGGAGCGCATTAAGCCCCTAATTTTCAACTGTCAGGTACCTAAGATGCCCAGCACCACAAAAAAATTCATTAAGGACAAACTGCCGGACTTTGTCAGGAAAAGCCTGGGGCACAGGATAATGGCGACTATTATCCTCTCCATCACCCTGGTCATGGGCGTTGAGATTGTCACGGACGTCTATTTCGGCAAAAAGGACACCATCCAGCTCATGGAAACCCTCAGCATGGATCTTGCCGCCTCGACCTATTCCGGCATCAAATACCCAATGTCGGTTGGTGACAGCGCTGCTGTTGAACAGGTGCTGACGGACATCCGCGAAAAAATGGAGGGCATCGAGGTTTTCATCTGCGACAATAATCAGCTCATCACCTGGTCCACGCACAGGGACAAGGTTTATACAAACATAACGAATACGATAACGAATACAGCATCCCTGACAGCCTTAAGCGTTTTGCTTGACTCCGGCGAGGCTCCAAAGGAGTCGTTTGAGACCGAGATCGACGGCAAAAGGCATATCATTATCATAGAGCCCATTCTTAATGAAGAGGTCTGTTTTCACTGCCATGGTTCTTCCCGCAAGGTCATTGGTGGCATGATAGTAAAAACAGATGTGGAGCGGGCTCTTATGACGGTGACCGCAGCAAAAAACCGGACGATTTTTACAACCATTCTGGCCCTGCTGGCAATCATCACCATAAGCTATGCCCTGATTGAGAAGTTTATCAGCCGCCGGGTGCAGAGACTGGCTGAGGGTGTGAAAAAAGTTGCAGCTGGCAACCTGGACATTGAAATCCAGGCCCGCTCATCGGATGAGATAGGTGACCTCGCCAGGTCATTCAACACCATGACCCATGAATTGAAAGAGGCGAGAGATGAGATCACCAACTGGACTTTAACCCTTGAGGATCTTGTGGAGGAGCGGACAGACCAGCTGAAACGGGCCCAGGAAAATGCCATTCAGGCAGAGAAAATGGCCTCCATGGGACGCCTTGCCGCCATAGTTGCCCATGAGATCAATAATCCTCTTGCGGGCATCCGCACCTATGCCAAGCTGATGCTGAAACGGAGCGGCGAACTTTTTCCCGGTGATGCGGCAAAGTACATTCAGTATATTGAAACCATTGAGAGTGAATCTGCCCGCTGCGGTGAAATTGTCAGGGGACTGCTGCAGTTTGCCCGCCCCACCAAGCCGAAAATAAGCCAACATGATATAAATACGCTGGTGCAGGAAACCCTGCGTCTCGTCCAGCACCAGGTAGATCTGCTCAATATAGAGGTCAAGCTTGATCTTGCTTCCGAGTCACCAGAGGTAAGCTGTGATGACCAGAAAATAAAACAGGCGCTGGTGGCCCTGCTGCTCAACGCCTGTGATGCCGTGCAGAGCGATACCGGTTTCATTGCCATAAGCACTTACATAATGGCAAAAAAGAAAAAAGTGGGAATTGCCATAACTGACAACGGCATCGGCATGGATGAGGAGACCAGGTCCCATATGTTTGAGCCATTCTTTACGACAAAGACGGTTTCTCCTGAAAAGGAGGCCAGCCTCAACAGCGGCCTGGGGGTTTCAGTAGTCTATGAAATTGTAAAATCGCACAATGGAGCCATTGAGGTTGAATCCGAGTTAGGAAAAGGTACAACCATTACCATTTGCCTGCCGCAGGAGCCTGGAGCTTCAAGCGAACAGGGATAAAAAAGCCCCCTGCCTCAATTTGTCCTTTCCCTCTTACCAGAGCGAGGGTATGCCCAACACCTGCGAACAGCTGGGACAGAAGACATTACGCTTGATGTCTATGTCAGCAACCGAGTTGGAATAGCGCATGACGCACTCGAAATTATCGCAGTGCTTCAAACCCAGTGTGTGTCCCAACTCATGGACCGCTTCCTTTTCGCAGCGGTGCAGGTAGAGAGATTCATCCCCGGGCAACCCGTAAAATTCCTGGTGCAGCCTATGGCCTGACATAAGGGCACACCGGCCGCTAAGCTGTGCCTCTCCAAAAACAAAGGTGAGAATAGGGATATAGATGTCCTCATCCATGATGCCGAGAATGTGCTGATCTTTTCCCGCGGCGAGGGGCAGGAGCTGCCGCAGGATTTCAGTTGAGTGGTACTGCCTGCGATCGCTGCTGTAAAATGGCTCCAGGGCAATATCTTCTGCAAGAATCCTGCACGGGGCATGTAAAATCTCAGGCAGGGACAGGGACAGGAAACCTGCAACATCGTGATTTATAGTACCGAGGGGAATAAGAAGGATATTTTCCATCGGGCAGGAACTTACGGTTTTTTCAAATTATATTTATTGATTTTATTATAAAGCGTCACCCTGTCAATCTGCAGGACTGTTGCCGCCTTGCTGATATTCCACCCTGTGTCCTCGAGGATTTTTTTGATGTGTTTTCTCTGCAGGGCTTCCAGAGAGTCGTCTGTTGTTGCTTCTTCTTCAGGACGTGCATGGAAAAAGGGAAAGTCTGAGGGCTTGATTTCTTTTTCTTTGCAAACGACTACTGCACGTTCAATGGCATTTTCCAGTTCTCTGACATTGCCGGGCCAGTCATAGTCAGCAAGGAGTTTCATGGCTGCAGGGCTGATGGCGGCAATGGGTTTATTCATCTGGGAGGTAAAAACATTGAGAAAGTGTTGGGCCAGGTGCTGAATGTCGCTGCGGCGCTCACGGAGAGGTGGAATCTCAATGACAAACACATTCAGCCGATAGAAAAGGTCGTTTCTGAAGTCTCCCTGTTCCATGGCCGCTTCCAGGTTTTTGTTGGTCGCAGCGATTGTCCTGAAGTCTGCCTTGATCTCCTTGCTGCCCCCAAGGCGAAAAAACTTTTTATCCTCCAGTACGCGTAAAAGTTCCATTTGAATCTTGGGACTGATGTTTCCTATCTCGTCAAGAAAGATCGTACCTCCGTCCGCCATTTCGAACTTACCTTTCCTGGCGTACTGGGCCCCGGTAAAAGCACCTTTTTCGTGCCCGAAAAGTTCGCTTTCCAGGATAGACTCGGGCAGCGCCCCGCAGTTGATAGTGACAATTGGAGCATAACGCCGCTTGCTGTTTGCATGGATAGCCCTGGCGACAAGTTCTTTGCCGGTGCCGCTCTCCCCGCGGATAAGCACTGTTGAGCCTGTATCGGCAACCGCCCTGATGTCCTCCATCATCCTTTTGATGCCCGGACTGTCGCCGATGATTTCCTTGGAGGTATAAACACCATCAAGAGTTTTTTTAAGGCTGGCGGTTTCTTCCTTTAATTTTTTGCGTTCGATGATATTTCGCACCAAAAGGGCAAGGTAGTCAGGATCAAAGGGCTTGGACAAATAGTCATAGGCGCCGCTTTGCATTGCTTCCACCGCAGATTCAACCGAGGCGAAGGCAGTAATCATTATGATAGTGCTGTCCGGCTGGATCTCCTTAATTTTTTTCTGCAGTTCAAGACCGCTCATGCCCGGCATCTTTAAATCGAGAAAAAAAATGTCCCACTGATTTTCAGCAAGTTTGGCCAGGGCTTCCTTGCCGCTGGCAGCCACGTCAACGGTATACCCTTCATCCGCAAACCAGGCAGTTAAGGAATGCCGCACCGAAAACTCATCATCTACAATAAGGATCCGCACATTTTCATTTGAGCTTTCTTTCGTCATGATACAGGCTCCAATAATTTGTTATTTGCCCCGGGAGACTTCACCCTCAGGTTCCCCGAAAAATACTCTAAAAAACTCAAAGGCTATGGAGGTATGTGTAAAATATCTCTACATCGAGTGTAGAATTTTTCAACATATTTTTTTGCCCTGCCTTCATAAAATGAGCAAAACTGGAGATCTCCCTCCATGGAGTACACCCGGCCTCCACCAAATAAACAGAAAAAGGTTATATAATTTCAAATAGTTGAAAATTTCCCCCTGTTATTTTGGCGCTCCTGGCATACTTGTTGCTCAAAGAGAGATAAAGCGTTTCCATGTCGCCCCCCTGACAGAAACAAAATTAGGACCCTGCCTTTCCGGTTGCCAGCAGCCAAAAGTCCAGTGCGGGCTTAATGATTGTCGGCAAAAGAACAAAAAAAGGAGAAGACCAGAATGCACGACAAGAGAAAAATTCGAACCGCAATTCTCGTTCTAGGTGTTTTGTTTTTTGTCCCTTTACATAATGCCTCTGCAGAAGATGCTCCAGCCATTATCGAACTGGATGCTCTTGGCAACATCTATGAGCCGGTGGTTTTTGATCATGACATGCACATGTATCTGACCTCATGCGCTACCTGCCATCATCATATCATCGGCCTGGCGGCAGAGGATGAAAAATGTTTGCGCTGTCATAAGGAGAGCTCTACAGCCGACGACCTAACCTGCGCCGGCTGCCATGCCGTATATCCAGGCAATGCTGAAAAGGTGAGGGCGTCAAAGGAAAAGGAGATGTTCCATATTGACCCCCCGGGATTAAAGCGGGCCTATCATCTGAAATGTTTGGGATGTCATAAGGAAATGGACCTGCCAAGCGGGTGCGAAGACTGTCACCCCAAGAGGGATGCCGCTGGAAAAGTGGCAAATGTGGCGAACTAGCTGTACGACAGGCTCATTGAGCTCAATATCATAAATAAAGGAAAATGGCATGAAAACAACCAGAAGAAAATTCCTGCAGTTCACCGGAGTGGCGGCAGGCGCAAGTATGCTGCTGGGGCCGAAGAACGCTTTTGCCGCTGCCATTAAAAAGGATTCCTCCCAGCAGTATGCCATGCTGCACGACACCACAAGGTGCATCGGGTGCCAGGCATGTGAGCGGGCCTGCTGCGAGAAAAACGGGTTTCCCCTGCCTGAGAAGGAACCGGAGATCGGCTCTCAAAGGAACACCGGCCCGCAGGCTCTTACAGTAGTCAATGCCGGTGCAGCAGGCGACAAGGGTTCAGTTTTCTGCAAGACCCAATGCATGCACTGCGATCAACCTGCCTGCGTTTCCGCCTGCCTTGTAAATGCTATGTATAAGACGAAAGAAGGACCGGTAATCTGGCGGGAGGACAAGTGCATGGGATGCCGCTACTGCATGATCGCCTGTCCTTACGACGTTCCCAAGTTTGAATACGGCAGTCTCAACCCGAAGATCAGAAAATGTGTCATGTGTTATGACCGGATCAGTGAAGGAAAAATGCCGGCGTGCGCAGATGCCTGCCCGCAGGAAGCCATCCTCTTCGGCAGAAGGGGGGACCTGCTCGATATTGCCAGAAAGCGGATATATGATCACCCCTCAGAGTATGTGCGACATATTTATGGTGAGAATGAGGTCGGCGGCACAAATATGCTCTATCTGGCAGGCGTTCCGTTTGAACAGTTGGGGTTCAGAACCGACCTGGGTACCACGCCATACCCGGAATATACGAAAACCTTCCTGTATTCTGTTCCTCTGGCGCTCTTGCTCGCACCGGCGTTTATGCTTGGGGTGCGGCAGGCGACAAAAGGGAAAAACGACAAAGACTAGCTGAAAAGAAAATTATGCAGGCTGTTGAACTATACAAAGGAGAATGAAAAGTGAAGACAACAGATACTTCAGCGCATGTTTACAGAAGGGTGGGCCAGGACCTCTGGAAGTTCATCCTGAGTGAGCTCAAGCCCAAAGGCAAGCTGCTCACTCCGTTTAATATTATTTCCGCGCCAATAATTCTTGCCGGTCTTGTTCTTATTGTCCTGCGGTTTGCAAAGGGGCTGGGCGCAACAACCAATCTCAGCCAGGAATTTCCCTGGGGGATCTGGATCGGTTTTGATGTTGTCACCGGTGTAGCCTTTGCCGCCGGCGCCTATATCGTGACCTTCATGGTCTATGTTTTGCGCATGGAAAAATACCATGCCATTGTCAGGGCCACGGTCTTAAACGGATTTCTGGCGTATGTTTTTTACGCCGGAGCTTTAACTCTGGACCTCGGGCGGCCGTGGAAGATAATTAACCCTATAATCGGAAACAGCTTTGGCGTAAGTTCAGTCCTTTTCCTTGTGGCCTGGCATTTTCTGCTCTACATGATGGCCCAGTTCATTGAATTTTCCCCTGCTGTCGCAGAATGGCTCGGCCTCAGAAAGCTCAGAAAAATACTGGGATCACTGACTGTCGGCGCCGTGATCTTCGGGATATGCCTTTCCATGCTGCATCAGTCAGGACTGGGAGCGCTGTTCCTGCTTGCGCCGGCAAAGATCCATCCCCTGTGGTACACGGAGTACATCCCTGTTCTGTTCATTGTTTCCAGCGTCTTTGCCGGGATGTCGATTGTCATTATTGAAGGCACTATAAGCCATAGGGTTTTCCGCCACCAGATAAGCGCCGAGCACCATGCCAAACACATGGATATCATGGTGGGGCTCAGCCGCCTGGCGGCCGCGGCGCTCTTTGTCTATTTCTTCATGAAAGTTCTGGTGCTTATCCACGGCATGCACTGGAATGAACTCCTGACACCCATGGGGTATCTCTATCTCCTTGAAGTGCTTGGCTTTGTGGTCCTGCCCTTTGTGATCTTTGTAGCGGGGGCAAAAAACCGCGACCGCAAGCTGCTTCTTACCGCGGCCATCATTACCGCTGTAGGTATAATTTTCAATCGTCTGAATGTCTCGGTCATAGCATTCAAGTGGTACGCGCCGGTGCATTACGTGCCCTCGTGGATAGAGATTGTCATCACCCTGGCTGTCGTGCTCGGTGAGATCTGGGCCTTCCGCTGGGTAGCAAACAGGATGCCCGTGTTCATGGAATCACCCCAGTGGGTGAAGCATCTGGACAAAGAAGTTGAATACCCGGTGCCGGAGGGCGCAGTAGCCGAGATTAACTCCAAACCAGCAGCCTTGCAGCCTGTGAACATCAAGAAATAAAGGAGGAACCACAATGGGTAACTTGGCCATGTATGCTACGAAAGGATTCGAATATCTCCTTATTCTGGGGTTTTTGGCACTATTCACAGCTTTTTATCTGTATTTTACATCCGGCAGGTTTGAGAAGGCAACCGCGGCTATAAGCAGGTCCTTCGACAGCCTGGTGTCCTGGTTCAGGGTCCCGGACAACGTCCTGTTTCACCAGGGGCACACATGGGTCAGGCGCGCTGAGACTGAACCGCATATAGTGCTGGTCGGCATAGATGATTTCGCTCAAAAAATGGCCGGACCTATGGGTCTCAGGAACAATCCGACTGTCGGCACCTTTATCCGGCAGGGAGAAAGAAGCTGGAGCCTGCAGGACGGAGAAAAATCCGTTGATATGCTGGCGCCTGTAAGCGGCGAAGTGTTCGAAGTCAACGTAGCTTTGCTTGCTGAGCTAGAAAAAAATGACAGCAAGGTTTCTACCCTTGATACCGACCCTTATGGCAATGGTTGGTTGCTCAAGGTGATGCCGGACAATTTTGAGCGGGAGCGCAAAAACCTGCTGTCCGGTGCCCTGGCCAGAAAATGGATGGAAGAGGTGGTTAATCAGTTGCGTCTGAAAATAAACCCTGAACTGGGAGCCGTTATGCAGGATGGTGGTGTGCCGGTTGCCGGAATGGCAAAAAATATCAACCCGGAAGAATGGGACCAGATCCTGAAAGAATTTTTCCTGACTTGAGAAGAGACTGCCGATCTTCATACGCATTTCCCAATGAGACAAGCGTTTAAGCCAGATGCGTTATTTGGCAGGGCAAGAGAGAAATGTTGCACAAGTGGTAAAAAGGAGGTTCTTGACAATGATACATCTGGGAAAGAATCTGTTCGAAAGAATACCGGAAAGATTGGACGAATTCAGAAAAATTGTTCCGGAGGGCGAGAAAGAATGCGTCTGGGCTGAGGCCGGAGTGGTGCCCTATAAATTATGCGACACTCATTTTGATTGCAATAACTGCTCTTTCGATATTGTCATGCGCGGGGGAAATGAATTGATTCCCAGGCGTGTTATCAGCCGGGGCGGGAAATTATGTCCCCACCGTTTTTACCATCATTGCCACACCTGGGCCAAGGTGGAGGAAAAAGCCTTTGTGCGGATCGGCATCGATGATTTCGGGCAGAATATCCTGGGGCCGATCGAAAAGATATGCCTGCCTTTACGGGATGAAAAAATCGGCAGGAAAAGTATACGGATAAAGGCACGAAACTTTATTATTTCGTTGATGCCGCCGGTTGACGGCTATGTGGAAGAAGTCAATGATGTTCTTATCAACCAGCCGCAACTGGCAAATAAATCTCCCTACGAAAAGGGATGGCTTGTGCTGCTGCGTCCAACCAGGCTGGTCAGAAACCTGAAGAATCTTTTTTATGGTACTGCTGCCATACAGTGGTTTGATGTGGAGATGTTCAGGCTGGCCGCTTTGGTTACCTCGGAACTAAACAGCGAACCGGACGAACAATTAGGCATGACACTTCCAGACGGAGGCCTGCCGGATTTTGAAATACTGAACAGGCTGCCGTCTACTATTACAAAAAGAGTAGTGGAACAATGCTTTCTCTATTCCCAGACGAACGAGAAGCTCAAAGGCTGATCCGGCTTGAGAAGGTAAGGACTTGTGGTTGGAGTGCTGAAAAATTCAACACACTGCTTAATTACTCAACAGCATTTATTGGACACGAAAAATGACTACTGACCGGCCTTAAACAATAAAGCCAATAATTTCAAGTGGATATTTGTTTCTCGATAATAATGTATCCCTGCCAATAAAATGGCACACATTTTGTATTAATGATAGTGAAAGCAAAAAAAAACGGAAACAGCAGATCCTGATTCAGGTTATAAATGGGGCGACCTGGAAACAGCAAAAGGGATACAAAGGTGGATCAAAAGACACATAAAGGAGGCCAGTCATGATAGACCAAATAATTATTATGCTCTCTCAGAGCAAAGTCGGTTGGGGAATTTTAGGTGCGATCGGATTAATCGCCACAGTGTTCGCGGTGTATTATATCTCCTTCGCAATCTATCTTATCGTTGCTTCAATCTATTCAGGCGTCAAGCTTATTCCTGAGAGTTACAGGGTCTGGCGCGCTGATGTAGCTGCCGAATACGATATTTCCTGGGGTGGTGCCGAGCTTGGCGTCACCATGCCTGACGGCGGTGAACCTGTCGAAGAGGAGGAGGAAAAGGAAAAAGAAGCCTAAATGCATACCTGAGGACTCATTGAATATGGCAGGGTTTTGTAACCCTGCCATATATATTTGTCAAACCTCCACTTGGCGTATGCTGACTTCATCTGTTATCTGCCGCAATTTTTTCAGGGCAGTTTTTATTTATCTTCAAGCAGAGAGGTGTTCTTATGGGTGAAAAATCTGATTGGCCGTGTTGGGAAATTATGAACTGCGATAAATCCAAGAAATGTCCTGCCAAAGCTCGTCCGGCGACACCCTGCTGGGAGATTGCCAGGGAAATGAGTGATTACAGGTATATCTTGCAGATCTGCGCTGACTGTATAGTGCACATGATCAAAGGCGAGCGGAGTGTACTCAGTAAAAAAGAGATACTGTCCATACTGGACAAAAAGGCAAAATGCACCCTGCATGCGACGAGTATTTTATAACCTGTTTAAATTCATGTATTTAATGATAAGTGCTGCCGGGGCGTGCTCTCTCCGCACCTTGGCAGCACTGCCAATTTTTACTTGCCGATACAGAACCTTGCAAAGATCATGTCAAGTATATCTTCCGTTGTTGTCTCCCCGACAATATCACCCAGGTGATCAAGAGCAGACTGGATATCAATTGCCAGAAGATCCGGCGAGATGTCAGCATCCAGCCCCTGTTTGACCCTGTAGCCTGCTTCCAGGGCTTTTTTCAGGGCGTACTTATGCCGCACATTTGGGACACCAGCAGCACCGGGGTCCCATCCCGGCCCCCTTGCTCTGCCTGTAATTACAGAAAAGACAGTATCTTTCAGTTCTGTTATGCCGCTATGCAGCTTGGCTGATACTGCAACAAGCTCTTCATTGCCCAGGGCAGCTCTGAATTTCTCAGGAGATGCGCCGGGGGCAATATCGATCTTGTTTAAGACCAGCAGTACCTGCTGTTTCTTTCTGTTGCCCTTTATGCTGCTATAGAGCGCCAGGTCCTCCTGGGTCAGCGACTCACTGGCGTCAAGCATAAAGAGCACCAGGTCGGCGTCTGCGAGTTTGGCCCGGGCTCGCTGGATGCCCATTTCCTCCACTGCTTCGTTCGTGTGCCTGATACCGGCCGTATCAACTATGCGAACGGGCATGCCCCTGATATTGACAAATTCTTCGATGGTATCCCGCGTGGTCCCCGGTATGGGCGTCACGAGTGCCCTGTCCTCCTCCAAAAGGGTATTTAAGAGGCTTGACTTGCCAACATTGGGGCGCCCCAGAATTACGGCGCTGATGCCTTCGCGGAAGATCCTGCCCTCTTCGGCCCTGGCAATTAATGCTGCAAGGGGCTCCTCCACCTCGGTTTTCAGCTGCTCGCGCAGAGCAGCTGAATCGAGTATATCGGTTTCGTCTTCAGGAAAATCTATGGCAACCTCAATGAGGGCACGCATGGCCACCAGCTTCTCCTGAATAGCCGCAATCTTTTCATAAAGATTGCCCTGCAGCTGCCCTATGGCCATAGAGCGTCCAGCGTCTGTCCTCGCCTCTATAAGCTCCAGAACGGCCTCTGCCTGTGTAAGGTCAAGGCGGCCGTTTAAAAAGGCCCTCTTGGTAAACTCGCCCGGTTCCGCCAGGCGCGCTCCACTTGTTGTTATGAGGTTTAAAATTTCCTGCAGGACCAGGTAGCTTCCGTGGCATTGGATCTCGACTACATCCTCGCGGGTATAGGTATTGGGGGTCCGCATAAAAACGGCCAGCACTTCATCAATTGGCGAGGAATCCGCAGGGTCGACAATCCAGCCGTAATACATGCGGTGGCTTTCATAGACCTGTGGTGACTTTTTATGCCGGCCGGTAAAAAGTTTCTGTAGAATTGGGAGCGACTGAGGGCCGCTGATGCGGATAATCCCTACTCCGCCGGGTCCCGGAGGAGTAGCTATTGCAGCTATGGTTTCTTCAGTGCTGCCGCCAGATGGGGTGTGCTCGGAGGAACTCAACGAATCAATTTTATTAGTATTACAAGCTAATTTTGTTCCAGGACCATTTCGTCCACAGGCTTGTCAATCACCTGCAAACCTGAGTGAATATTATGAGGAAACAGCAGCATCACTTCTTATTCTTGCTGGCCTTCCTTCTTCTGGCAGGACCTTTTTTGCCTTTGCTGCCAGGGCGATAGATCAACACCTTTTTAAAAAGGCCCTCTCCCACGCTCCTGCTGCGGACATCCTTGTCATCCTGCAGAGCAAGGTGAACAACACGCCGTTCCGAGGGGTTCAGGGACGGGATGGACCTGGTTTTGCCGTTCTTCTTGACCTCGGCGGCAAGCTCCAGGCCAAGCTGCTTTAATTCTTCTGTCCTGGCAGCCCTGAAATCTCCGGCATCCAGAGATATTATTGCCTTTTCGCTATATTTTTTGGCGATAATTTTACGCAGCAAATATTGCAGGCTGTCGAGTATTTTGCCGTTTTGACCAACAATTTCATCGACATATGCTCCCTGGATCTGCGCCGTTACGTTCTCGTTATCAGCGGAAACAGAAACCTCGGAGGGATAGTGCATCAACTCCAGGATTTGCCCCAGGTCAGCCTTGAGTTCAGCCAGCAGATCCTCACCCACCACAAAATCTTCCGCAGCTTCTTTGACCGTCTCCGGAGCCTTCTCAACAGGTTTGATTTTATCTGCTTTCTTTTTCTCTTTAGCAGCCTTTTCTTTCTTTTTTTCTACGGTCTTTACTTTTTCACTTTTGGATTTGGCCGCTCTTTTGGGGGGCTTTTCCTCGGCTTTACCGCTGAATTCTTTTTTCAAGGCCACCCGCAGTCGGGCTTTCTGCCTGCAAAGGCCGAAAATCCCCGAAGTGCCTGTTGTCACCACTTCTATATCAAGATTTTCCTGGGAGACATTCAGGGTTTTGCATGCCTTGCTGATAGCCTCAGCTACATCTTTTCCTTCAAATTCCATCTTTTTATGTAAAGGCATTCTGTTCCTCGCGCTTATTCAGCCGGCGTACCGTTCATTTGCTGAGAGTATGCCGGGTATTAAATTATGCCGACGCCTGCTTGTTGATGATATACTGCTGGCCTATGGACAGGAGATTGTTAACAAGCCAGTAGAGCACCAGGCCCGAAGCAAAATTCAAAAACATGAAGGTGAAGATCACGGGCAGAAACATCATTATTTTTGCCTGGGTGGCATCTGCCGGGCTCGGCGTCATCTTCTGCTGCAGGAACATGGAGCCCCCCATGAGGAGGGTGAGAACCGGGATACCGCCGAGATAAGGAATATCCACCCCTATCATAAGGCGGTCCGGTGCAGACAGGTCAGAGACCCAGAGCATAAAAGGGGCATGCCTGAGTTCAATGGCCTGGAGCAGCACCTTGTAGAGTGCAAAAAATACCGGTATCTGCAGCACCATGGGCAGACAGCCGCCAAGGGGATTGACCTTGTATGTTTTGTAAAGGCCCATCATTTCCTGATTCAGGCGGGCGGAATCATTTTTATACTTCTCTTTCAGTTTAGCCATTTTGGGCTGGATTTTCTGCATATTCTTCATGGACTTAAGCCCTTTCTGGGCAATCGGCCAGAACAGAATCTTGATCAGCACGGTAACCAGGATAATGGCAATCCCGTAATTTCCTACATAACTATAGAAAAAGTTCAACAGATACAGAGCGGGCCTGGCAATCTTGTCAAACCAGCCGAAGTTGACAATGCGCTCCAGATCATGCCCGGCCGCCCGGAGGGTCGTTATTCTTTTCGGCCCGAAATAGACCTGATAATTATACTGCAGCCGGCCGGCGGCAGGTATGACATCCTCAGGGCTCACCAGCAGGGAGTTAACCATGTCACCCTGAGCGGAAAGCTTCAGGGTCTGGTTGCTTGGATTTTCGGGTATAACCCCGGTCATGAAATATGTTCCTTCAAAGGCTGCCCAGGAGATATTGCCCGAAAGGGTTTCCGCAGCCTTTTCAAGATCGCTTGCCTTGACCTCATGCAGTTTCCCGTCAAGGAAGGCGGCGGGTCCGGAAAAAAGGTAACGCTGCGAAGTTGAGCTGAAGGGCCGGTTGGTGAGACTCAGGTAAGGAGAACCCTGCAGGGGAGTTTCAGAAAAATTGTAAATATCGACCGACATATTGATCAGGTAGCTGTCCGGGTCAAAAGTCAGGCGCCTGGTGACCTGCAGGCCGGAAGATAATTGAGCCGTCATGGTCAGCGTCCGGCTCTCCCCTGCTTCAACCGTAAGGGATTCTTTGTCTGCAACAAATAAGGGGACCTGGGCCCTTCTGGGCTCAACACCCCAGGTGAAATAAAGCGGCAGGTCTATATATGAATCCGTGGAGATCAGCTCTTTCAGTTCAGCATCAGGGGCAGCTGTTTCCCTGTAATTTTTCAGCCTGAAACTTTTTATACCGCCGCCGGTTTCTGCAATAACGGCGCGGTATTTGCTGTTTTCAACAACAATATCGCGGCCCTGCTGGGCTGGAAGGCTGGCCGGCTGCTCAAATTGTGGAGGCTGCTCAGCCTGAACAATCGCGGCAGGCGCAGGCTGTGGTTCCTGGACAGGAATTTTGGGCTGTGAAACTTTTTCAGTTGTTTTTTCAACAACGGGCTGATCCTGTTCAGGCGCAACAAAGAGATACTGGTAGCCAAGAAGAATGAAGAAGGCCAGCACAATTGCCAATATAGCTCTATAGGTATCCATATTATTCCTTTCATCCCTCAGGCTGTCGGTACAGCTGCCTGCAACTCCTGGCAGAGCCTACCCGGGGAGGGTTTATTTAACCGGGTCATAGCCGCCGTCACTGAATGGGTGGCAGCGCAAAATTCGCCATAAGGCCATGAAAAAACCACGCAGGGGACCATGGCACTTGATGGCATCAACGGCATACTGCGAACAGGTAGGGGTAAAACGGCAAGCAGGGGGAAACAGGGGAGAAATCAGGAGTTGATAAGCTCTAATCAGAAAAAGTAAAAAAGCAGTACAGCATTTCTGCAGAATTTTTTTCATTTCTAGGCTTTTTCCTGCATCAGGGCTTCCCGGTCAAAACATTCTTCCTGGCTGTCGAATAGAGTGAGATGGGATCTTTTTAATGCAACAACGGACTGCTGTTCTCGAGCATGCGGCTGAGCGCCGCTGCAAAGTCCGCCGGATTTTTCAGACTGAAACCTTTCCGTACCGTTATAATTATATCCATGAAAGGCAACTCACAACTATTGGAACTTTTTTCCTGCAGGAAACGTTTGTTCAACCGGAAGAATTCCCTGATGATTCTCTTGATCCTGTTTCGCTTTGCCGCTCCCTTGAGCTGGCCATGAATGCTGATCCCAAGCCGGTTATGCCCTGAATTGTTTGGCAGTAGGATCAGGCTGAAATTTTCCCCATGTACCCGTTTGCCGTGCAGGTAAACGTTATCATATTCGCTTTTCTTTCTCAGGAGATAGGTCTTGGGGAGCGATTGGGTGTTCATGGCTCAACAGGGGAGGCCGGCCCTGTCCACTAACGGAGTAACCGGCAATCTCTATAGTTGCCGGCTACTTCCATCAAACGCTTAACCTTTTACGCCCCTTGGCCCTTCTGTTGCTGATTACTGCCCTGCCCGCCTTGGTTTTCATGCGCAGGCGGAAGCCGTGGGTTCTTTTCCGTTTGATGTTGCTGGGTTGAAATGTTCTCTTCATAATTTTTTCCTTAAACGTCAATAATTTATTAAAATTCTATATGAAACCCCTGCGAACCCTTTAGCCAAAGATCGCTAAAGTGCTCTGGGCGCATGGTTTGTGCAGGGGCGGACAGTTAATTGTCGAAAAACCAATAAATGGGAGATATAACCATAGAAAAATATGGGTGTCAAATAAAAATCTCCTGTGATACAATGCGCAGTTCCTGCAAGGGCTCAGCAAAGAATGTGCACGGCATATTGAGAAGCTTGACTGGGTTTGCAGCGAGACTTAATTATTAATATGGCAAACCCTTTACGGGCCTTTTGGATAAGAGAATGACAAGAGAGGAGAAGAACCAATGCCGATATATGAGTATGAACACCTGGGCGACGGGTGTGAACATGGCAAACATTTTGAGTTGCAACAGTCAATATACAGTGACAAATTCACACGCTGCCCTTACTGCGGGCAGGAAGTGAAACGATTGATTTCCCTTGTCTCGGTCAATACCCCCAAAGGAAACAGCGACCTCAAAAATATGGGCTTTACCAAGCTGGTGAAGCGGGATGACGGGGTATACGAAAATGTCACGGCAACAGGCAAAGAAAGCAGGTACTGGGATGCAGACAAACCCGAAACCAAACCTGATCTGAAGTCCAAGATATCCGATTGAATCCTTTCCTCGAAGCTCAATTCTTGCAGGCCTTCGCTATTGTGCGGCAAAAACAATCTTATGGGCCGCAATGCTCCTCATTTTACCGAAACGGATGGTATGGCCTGAATGTATGCTGGTTTGACTTTTGTCAGCCCCATCATTTATAATGCCCGAACTTTTTTGCAATTTTTGATACGGAGGCAACTCTAGTAATGCGTATAATGATTATTGGTGCCGGCCAGGTAGGGCGCCACCTGAGCAGGAAATTTTCTGCCGAAGGCCAGGATGTGGTATTGATTGACCGCAATGAAACCAGGCTCAGGCGCCTGGAGCGGGAGCTTAATATACTGGCAGTGCATGGCAGCGGTGCGTCTGTCAGGATTCTTGAGGATGCAGGTATTGAGAATACAGAGCTGTTTATTGCGGTCACGGACAGCGACGAAGTAAACCTCGTGGCCTGCCTTCTTTCCAAGAAATACAATGTCAAAAAAAGGGTGGCCAGGGTGCGGAATGAAGATTTTCTTTCAGCTGATGCACCCCTCAATGAAAAGGCCCTGGGCATTGACATGCTTATCAGCCCTGACCGTGCCATGACAGCGGAGATCATGCAGCTGATCACCGTGTCCGAGGCTTTTGACACGGCAGAGTTTGCCGATGGCCAGGTTTCCCTGCTGGGTTATGTGATAAACGAAAATAATCCCTGCGCCGGCTTGACCCTGCAACAACTTAAACAGCAAAAGGGGAGCTATCGCTACGTGGTGGCTGCCATCATTCGCAATGAAAAAACAATTATCCCCGGCGGCGATGATCGCATTGAGTTTGGCGACAAGGTATACCTGATGGTGCGGAAGCAGGACATTGCCGAAGTTGAGAACATGTTCAACCTGGCCAGCAGGCTTCCTGAACTGGTTTTCATCATCGGTGGCGGCACCATCGGATTCAGTGTGGCAAAACGGCTGGAGGCCCTGGGCATAAATGTCCGCCTGGTTGAAGAAGATGCTGACCACTGTGAATTTTTAACCGAAAACCTGGAAAGTACCCTGGTGTTGAATTTTGACGGCCTGGAGGCCAATGTTCTGCTCGAGGAGGGCATAGAGAAGGCGGACCTGATCATTACCGTTACCGATAGTGATGCCAGCAATATTTTGGCAAGTCTGCTGGCAAAACATCACGGGGCCAGGAAATGCATCACCAAGATCAACCGGCATGATTTTATCCCTCTGCTCGGCAAACTTGGCATAGATGTAGCGCTCAGCCCCAGGGAGGTTGCAGCTGATATGATCCTGCGCTATGTCCGCAGGGGCTCCATCGTATCAGTAACCACAATACTGGGAAGCGATGCCGAGGTCATTGAATTGAAGGTCCCGGACCGCCCCAAATTTAAGGATGCACCGTTAAAATCGCTTTTCTTTCCGAAGGGTGCTATTGTTGGCGCCATTGTAAGAGACCGGCAGGTTTTTATTCCCTCGGGCGAAACTACGCTGCAGCCTGATGACAACCTGATCATATTTTTTACCAAAGAAGCAATACAGCATGTTGAGGCTTTCTTTGAACATTAATGGCCGAGAATTGGCGACCTTCCAGGTCAAATGGCCGCAGGCCTCTATCCGGCTGTTGCTCCTTGCAGCGCCAAAAAATACAATATGATCTTCAGGTGATATATGCGTACGGGCGGCGTACTTAATATTCTGGGAAAACTGCTCCTGCTGCTTTCCATTTTTCTGCTGACTCCCATTCCGTTCAGTTACTATTACAATGATGGCATGGTGACTGTTTTCCTAATGAGCTCCATTCTTGGGGTTCTGCTTGGGGGCGGCCTGGTCTGTTCCTTTGTGCCTGAAGAAGACCTGGGATACCGTGATGGCTTTGCCGTTGTAGTGTTCAGCTGGATGGGTCTTGCTTTGCTTGGGGCCCTGCCTTTTTATTTTTCAGGAGCCATAACTTCTTTTGTGGATTGTGTCTTTGAATCCATGTCCGGCTTTACCACTACAGGGTCAACAATCCTGACCGAGGTGGAAGTTCTGCCGGAAAGCGTGCTTTTCTGGCGCGCTCTGACACATTGGCTCGGCGGCATGGGTATCATCGTTCTCACCCTGGCAATCCTGCCGCTGCTCGGCATCGGCGGCATGCAGCTTTTTCAGGCAGAAATGCCCGGCCCCACAAAAGACAGGCTGGCACCCAGAATTCAGGATACCGCCAGGATTCTCTGGTCGGTTTATGTCCTCTTTACGGTGACGGAAGTTCTCCTTTTAATGTTGGGAGGAGTCAGTTTTTTTGACGCTGTCTGCCATGCTTTCGCCACCCTGGCAACAGGCGGCTTTTCTACCCATACCAGCAGTGTCGGTTTTTTTGATTCGGTGTATATCGAATCCGTCGTCATCTTTTTCATGTTTATGGCTGGCATCAACTTTTCCCTGCATTACCAAGGGTTGCGCGGCCGCCTTTCATCTTACTGGCAGAACGAGGAATTCCGTTTTTACACGTACCTCACTGCCTTTTCAATATTCACCATAGTGGCTTTCAATCTCATTTACGGCACCTATGGCAGCTTTGGCAAGACCCTGCGCACCGGGTTTTTTCAGGTGACCTCCATACTCACGACCACCGGCTTCGGGACCGCGGATTTTGATCAATGGCCTCCGGTTTGCAAGATCCTCCTCGTTTCACTCATGTTTGTCGGCGGCTGCGCTGGATCCACCGGCGGCGGCATCAAGCATGTCCGGCTCCTGCTTTTTTTCAAGTATGCCAGGCTGCAGTTGCGGAATTTGGTCCATCCCCAGGCCGTGGGCACTATTAAGCTGGGCAAGGTGAAAGTGCCCCGTGAAGTCCTGATTTCCATTCTGGGCTTTTTTGCACTCTATGTCGCCTTTTTCTTCCTGGCCACACTGGTGGTCACTGCGCTCGGGGTTGATATTGTCACCGGTTCAACCGCTGTTGTGGCCACGTTGAATAATATCGGCCCGGGCCTGAACCTGGTGGGTCCGGCCCAGAACTTTGGCCATCTGCCACCCCTGGCCAAGGTCGTGCTTACCTTTTGTATGCTCGCCGGCCGGCTGGAGCTCTATACGGTGGCCGTCCTCTTAACCCCTGATTACTGGGCCATGGCACGAAAACCGCTACTGCGCTGGAAGCAGCCCCCAAAGGGATCCACCCCCAAATAGGACATTTTGAGCCATGTCATACCTGAATAATGAATACGATATACTGGTGATCGGCGGCGGCCATGCAGGCTGCGAGGCGGCGCTGGCCGCCGCCCGCATGGGTTGCCGCGTTGCGCTTGCCGTCATCAATGCCGACACCATTGGTGCCATGTCCTGCAATCCTGCGGTCGGCGGCCTGGCAAAGGGTCATCTTGTCAAGGAAATTGATGCTTTGGGTGGTGAGATGGCAAAAAACATAGATGCCACCGCCATCCAGTTCAGGCGGCTTAATACCAGCAAGGGCCCTGCCGTATGGTCCTCCCGGGCCCAGGCTGACCGGCTGCGCTACCGGCTGCGCATGAAATCAGTGCTGGAGCAGCAGGAAAACCTTGATATCAAGCAGACGGTAATTGACAGGCTGCTCGTGGAAAAAGGGTGCATCACCGGTGCAGTCACCTCCCTTGATGAAACCCTTGTTCTCCGTGCTGTAGTCATAGCCACCGGCACATTTTTAAACGGCCTCATCCATATCGGCCTGAAAAATTTTCCTGCCGGACGGATGGGCGATCCGCCCTCAACCAAACTCTCCCAATGGTTCCGCCAGGCAGGATTTGTCATGGGTAGGATGAAGACCGGCACCCCCCCGAGACTTGACAGCCGGACCATTGATTTTACTGAGCTTGAAGCGCAATACGGCGATGATCCGATAAACTTCTTTTCATTTGCCAATGCAGATGCCCCTGTTCCCGGCATTCCCGACCTGGCTCAGCTGCCCTGTTACGTTACCTATACAAACGGCAAGACCCACGAGATCATCAGGGGCTCCATTGACCGCTCCCCGATGTATGCCGGGATTATTGAAGGGGTTGGGGCCAGATACTGCCCTTCCATTGAAGACAAGGTTATGCGCTTTCCTGACAAGGACCGGCACCAGATCTTTCTGGAACCTGAAGGCATTGATACGGTGGAAGTATACCCCAACGGTGTCCCGACGAGTCTGCCCCTCGATGTCCAGACAGCCATGCTGCGCTCCATAAAGGGACTGGAGCACGTCCAGATGATCCGGCCAGGCTATGCCATTGAGTACGATTATGTCGATCCCCTGGAGCTGCACCCATCCCTGCAAACCAAAAGGGTGCAGGGTCTCTTTCTGGCCGGGCAGATAAATGGCACGTCCGGCTACGAGGAGGCCGGGGCCCAGGGCCTCGTGGCCGGCATCAATGCCGTCCAATACGTGCGCCAGGCAGAGCCCCTTATCCTGGACCGCTCCCAGGCATACACCGGCGTCCTGATTGACGACCTGATAACCCGCGGCACCAAGGAACCCTACCGTCTTTTTACCTCCCGGGCTGAATACCGCTTGCTGCTGCGGGAAGACAATGCCGACCTGCGGCTCAGGGATATCGGCTATAAGCTGGGTCTGGTGGACGCTGAAACCTATAAAACTTTCACGGCCAAGCGTGCGGCCATTGAAGGCAGCATGGCAAAACTTGCCAAAACCATGATAAAACCCGGACCACACATCAACAGTATGCTTGAAAGCCTTGGCAGTGTATCTTTACGGCAAACCTGCAGCCTGAGCGATCTTCTGCGGCGTCCGGAAATTACCTTGCAAGACCTTGAGCCTTTTGCAGAACTTGACAAGGATCTTTCACGAGGAGTAAAGCGTGAAGTTCAGCTGCAGATAAAGTATCAGGGATATATAGACAGGCAGAGTGAACAGGTGGGCCGTTTCAGAAAGCTGGAATCCGTCAGCCTGCCGGATGATATGGTCTATGATGGCCTTGCAGGGCTTTCCCACGAGGTCATAGAAAAACTCACCAGGGTACAGCCACATTCCCTGGGCCAGGCTTCCCGTATCTCAGGCATTACTCCAGCAGCGATCTCAGTACTGCAGGTCCATCTGCGCAAGCAGGGGTATATTTAAGTGCCTAAGGTGAACTAAAGTTATGGCTAATTTTAAACTTTAGGCACTTTAGGCACTCGTAACTCGTAACTCGTAACTTCAGACACTTGTTCATGATGACTTTTCCCAATATAGATCCGGTTATCTTCTCCATTGGCCCCCTGCAGGTCCGCTGGTACGGACTTATGTATGTCCTGGGGTTTGGAGCCTCCCTGTTCCTCGTTAAACACCAGATAAAAAAATTCGGCTTCAGGGACCTTGATGTACATTTTGAAAACCTTAACCTGGTTCTGATCATTTCCCTTGTCCTCGGCGGCAGGCTTGGATATGTGCTCTTTTATAACCTGCCTTACTACCTCGGTCATCCCTCCGAGGTCCTTGCTACCTGGCAGGGCGGCATGTCTTTTCATGGCGGCATGCTGGGCCTGATCATCGGGGCGCTGATATTCTGCAGGCGAAAAAATCTTGATTTCTGGCGGGTGGCGGATTTTTACACGGTCACCATTCCCATCGGCCTGGGCCTGGGCCGTATCGGCAATTTCATTAACGGCGAACTGTACGGCAGGGTGACAGATGTTCCCTGGGGCATGGTTTTTCCGGGAGGCGGCCCCCTGCCGCGTCATCCTTCCCAGCTGTATGAAAGTTTCCTCGAAGGGTTGGTGCTTTTCATTGTCCTCTGGTTTCTCAAGGAAAAGCAAAGTCCACCCTCATCCTGGCCCTCAGGCTCCATGATGGCAACCTGTATGATCCTGTACGGGATCATACGGATTTTTGTCGAGTTTTTCCGGGAGCCTGACGCCCATCTTGGCTTTATAGCTGCCGGCATGACCATGGGGCAGCTGCTCAGCGCCCTTATGATCGCGGCCGGCATAATTATTTTTTTGATGAGAAAGAGGCAGGCGGCGTGAAAATTTTTTTGGTGCCTGCAGCAAACATTATGCGATTTATATTTTTGGGATTACGAGGGAGTATAGGGGGTACTGGTACAAATTAACCCAGCAATAGTTTTGCATCACTATTCCATCACTCCATCATCCTACTCTCCGGCCTTCCCCCTTGACTTCTTGAACCCTCGTCCCCTTGGACCCTTTATTTGCTGTTCACAAATCAAGCTGGCCGGGCAATTGTCCGGCCAGAAAGAATTATCGGAATGTACGCGGAAATGATCATTCGTTAATGCCGAGCTTCTTAAGCTTGCGCCAAAGAGAAACCCGGTCAATACCGAGATATTTTGCGGCCTCGGTTTTGTTTTCTCCAACTTCCTTCAGGACCCACAGGATATAGGAGCGTTCCATTTCCTCCAGAGAAGGATATTTGTCGCCTTTCTTTCTGAAAGTCTGCAGGGCGGCACCGCGCAGGTCGTCAGGCAGATGGATCTTTTCGATGCTCTGGCCGCGGGTCAGGGCCACACCCCGTTCAATTATGTTCTCCAGCTCCCTGACATTGCCTGGAAAGTCATAGAGCATGAGGATTTCCATGGCTTCCTCGCTGATTGTCGAGACTTCCTTGCGCATCAACTGGCTGTATTTTTTGAGAAAATAAAGGGACAGGAGGGGAATGTCGTCCTTGCGTGCTGAAAGGGGAGGGATCTCAATGGAAATAACGTTGATTCTGAAATAGAGATCCTGGCGGAAATGTCCGAGCTTGACTTCCTGCTGCAGGTCGCGGTTTGTAGCGCAGACAAAACGGACGTCAACCTTTATGGGTTCAACACCTCCCAAGCGCAGCAGTTCCTTCTCCTGGATGACCCGGAGAAGTTTGACCTGCATGGGCATAGGCATTTCAGCAATCTCGTCAAGAAACAGGGTGCCAGTGTCGGCCATTTCAACAAGGCCTTTCTTCATGGTTTCAGCCCCTGTAAAGGCTCCCTTTTCATGGCCGAAAAGTTCATTGGCCAGAAGCTCTTCTGTAAAGGCACCGCAATTGAGCGACAGCATCGGGCTGTTTCTGCGTGCACTGTTATGGTGAACGAGGTTTGCGATTAATTCCTTGCCTGTGCCCGATTCTCCGGTTATGACAATGTTGGTGTCGGTTGCTGCCACCTGCTTTACCATTTCCAGGATCTGCCTCATCTGGGGATTGGCGGTGATGATCTGCGGTTTTCCCTCAAATTGCCGGAGCTGTTCCCTGAGCCTGACATTTTCATCCTTGAGCTCTTTTTTCTCCAGCGCTTCCTTGACAACCTTCCTGACTTCGTCAAGCTTGAAGGGTTTTGCGATATAGTGGTAGGCGCCTGCCTTCATGGCGCTGATGGCGGAGTCTACGGTGGCATATCCCGTGATCATGATTACCTCGGTTTCCGGGTACAGCTCCTTGGACTTGGTGAGGATCTGCATGCCATCGACCTTTTCCATCTTGAGATCGGTCAGTATAAGGTCGAATTCCCGTTCCTCAAGGAGGCCCAAAGCCCGGGGGCCGCTCTGGGTTCCCGTGACATCGTACCCCTCTTTTTTTAATACATAGATAAGGTTGTTGAGCGCAATTTTTTCATCGTCAACAACGAGTATTCTGGCCCCGCCGTTCATGGTTTTTCTCCAGTGGCAATCGACCTGTCCGGAATCCAGATAATAAAGGTTGTTCCCTGTCCCGTCCTGGTTTCGACACGGATCGTCCCGCCATGCATTTCCACAATGTCATGGACTATGAAGAGCCCCAATCCGGACCCATGGCCTACATCCTTGGTCGTAAAAAAGGGGTCGAATATCTTGTCACGGATCTCTGCAGGTATTCCCGGTCCATTATCCTCAATCAGTATTTCCACTTCACGACGTCCCTTGCCCTTACTGATGATTTCCCGGCACGATATCCAGATCTTGCCGTTTTCTCCGATGACGTCAATGGCATTTTTAATGAGGTTTATAAAAACCTGCTGCATGCGCTGCTTGTCAGCCGTGATTTTCAGATCATCAGGGATATCCAGGCTTATTTCCACGTTGCTTGGAGCCTGACCCCTGATGAGGGTGATGGTCTTTTCGACCAGCGTTTTCAGGGAGAGTTCCTGCCAGGCAAATTCGCTTTTTCTGGAAAATTCCAGCAAGGTGCGGACAATATCTCTGGCCCTGTCTGATTGTTCGAGTATCTGGGTGATCAGGTCCTTTTTAAAATCTTCATCCAGCTCGTCCAGGTCTTCTGCAAGTATCTGAGCGGAGGAAGAGACGTTTGACAGGGGGTTGTTCAGCTCATGGGCCACTCCTGAGAGAAGTGTTCCAAGCGAGGCGAGTTTTTCTGACTGCACCAGCTGTCTCTGGTGCATTCTCAGTTCTCGGGTCATGCGGTTGAAGGCCTGCAGGAGGGATTTTATTTCTTCGTCCTTGACGCCGATTGGTGCAAGCATGAAATCACCGCGGGAAATTCTCTTGGTATGGTCTTCAAGGATCTTAAATGACCTGACTATGTCCCGACCCAACAGCGTAGCAAAAAAGATGCAGAGAAAAATGAAAAGCAGCACAGAGAAGAAGAGGACAAGCCCCGTGGTGCCGAGGAGTTTTTTTATTCTCTGGCGCTTGTTTCTTGAGCTCTGCTCGGCGATGTCCGTCAGTTTTTTTCCTATGGCCCGGATGCTGTTTTCAACCTGGATACGATCCTTGGCCGGGAAGGAAGCTGGAGTGCCAACCGTCAACATGCCATGCAGCCTTTTAATATTTTCCTTGTATTGCTGCACCGAATTCCACAGGTCATCAAATACATCCTTGCCCATTAGAGGCGTCAGTATTTCGGAATTCTGCTGGAGGTGTTTGCCGAGTTCATTCAGAAATGCTGTGTTGTCCTGGTAGTCCTCTTCCTTGCCATAGAGGAAGTAGTTCTTCTCAAAACGGCGGACCTCCAGGGTCATGTTAAGAAAATCATCAATGATTTCAAGTGATTCAATTTTGTAGCCAACTTCATGCACAATGCCGTAGGTCAAGCCCGCCATTGCCACAATGCACAGCAGCAGAAAATAGAAGCCGAGGGTGATTTTCTGACGGATCCCTTTCGGGGCCATTATTTGCAAGTATCCACCTGTTAAGTAATCAAGAATATGCCGACAGCAGGGGCCTAGAAAGTCATGAAAAGCAACATTTGCGTTGCGGCAGGAGCCCTCCAGGCGATTTTTCATAAAATACATCCGAATGTTGCACATTGCAACAACATCTTTCTTTTTGAAACAGAGAACTTAATTCATTGTTTTAACAGAAAAAAACAGCAAGGATGGAATTGTGCGTTGCATTGTGCAACATCTCTTTGATTGCCCAATACATCCATAAATTACTGGAATTAATGAATAAAAAAAATAAAAAACAAGTGGCACGCAAAATGAAATAACAAGGGTGCAAGCAGTGTGCTTTCAAAACGTTTAGGAATTTTAAAATATTACGCAAAGAGGAAAGGGTTATGAAAGAAAAATTATCATGGTTTGACAGAATTATGGCAGCAGTTTCGTTTGCAGAAGCAAACGAGCATGAAGTCGGCAGAGAATTTTTGCCCGGCACTGGCCGCACTACAGAAAAGAAAGAAAAATTCGAGAAATGCGAAGCAGTTCTCACCTCTGACCTGCATGGGGCCGAATTACACTCGTAATTATTACTGAATGGAGCATGGTGTGTCGATCTTTAAAAAAGGAAAGGAGCAATTTCAGAAAGCAATGAGCGCTGCCGCCTTTGCCGAGGCAGGTGAGTTTGATACTGCACGGCAGATAGCGGCAAAGAACAAGAACGCCCATAAAAAAGTTTTGGTTGTTCTGGAAGGCGACGATCTGAACATGCGCATATTGACCTATGCCCTGGATCTCTGCGAAAGGCTTGGCGGACAGCTGGAAATCCTTCACAAGCAGGGACCGGAAAAAGTCGATATTGCCCAAACTGAAGTATGGCAGGAATTCACCAGCAAGGGGGGACAGGTAGTTTGTAATTCACTTGGGTCGCATGAAAGCCTGGATGACAAGCTGACCGAATACGGAAAAACAAGGCGTGATATCCTCTGTGTCGTTCTGAGGATTCATCTCATGGATAAGAAGCCTAGCAAAAAGAAAGAGGAAAAAGCCTGGTCGCCTGACTGGATCATGGAAAAACTGAATTGTCCGGTCATGGTGTACTCGTAAGATCGAAGGCTGAATAATCTCTCATTTGGGCACGCAATTTTTTCTGCAGGGCAAGGGTTTTGTCCTGCAGGCTAAGGATAACTCTATATAAAAATTAACAAAAACGGAGGAATAGGGACTATGGATGCACGGTTGACAAAATTTGACAAAAATATGTCTGCTGTCTGTTTTGCTGAGGCAGGCGAATTTGATACGGCAAAAGAATTCCTTGCCGAAAAAGAGGCTACGGCAAAGCAGCCGGAACCTGCAGGCAAGAAAAAGCCGTACGCTGGAATGGTTATATTTGGCTGTTTATCTCTTCTTGGCTATATCGCGCTGATAACCAATCAGAAGCTGGTGACTGAAGTTTTCACCATGGGCGGTTGGCATGCAGTGTACCCGGTAGGCACGGCGCTGATCTTTTCGTTTGTGCACGGCGCTTTTGCCAGCAACCTGCTTAGCGTTTTGGGCCTTGAAGCCAAAAAACACTAAAAGCCTCAAAATAAGAAGACAAATAGAATTGATAGAAATTTTAAGGTAAATAAGGAGCTGATAGAAATGAAGAAATTACTGTTTATCATACTGGGGGCTTTACTCATCTTGCCCATGGTTTCAACTGTATATGCAGGTGGTCCTCCACCAAAGGATGTCATGAAAGGCGTGTTCCTGAGTGTGGATGACGCCAATAGAACAGCCGAGTTCAAAAAGTCCGGTGCTGAAGGAACAACGGAGCTTGTCCTGGGTGCGGATATACAGCCCGGTGATGTTCGCCTTAACAAGAAGGTCATGGTGAGCCTGGACAAGCATGCCGGGGAAAATGTTATCAAGAGCATTGACATAATGTTCATGGACATGACAGTCAAAAAGATAATCGCTCTGCTGGTCATCGGTCTTATCGGCGGGTTGTTGAGCGGTTTTATCGGCTCGGGCGGCGCCTTGGTGCTGACGCCTGCCATGATGTCCCTGGGCGTCCCCGGTGCGATTGCCGTAGCCAGCAACATGTGCCACAAGTTCCCCAAGGCTATGGTCGGTGCCTACAAGCGCTATAAATACGGCCAGGCCGATATCAAGCTGGGTCTGGTTATGGCAGCAACCGCTATCATCGGTGTTCAGATCGGTATCAAGATTCAGAAGTACATCCTCAATCATTTCGGCAATGCCGGCTCCAACCTTTACGTCAGCTTCATCTTCATGATCGTCCTGGTTTTTGTCGGCGGCTATGTTCTTTACGATGCCTACAAGCTTTCCAAGGGCACCGATGAAGCAAAGGTGTCCAATCTGGCCCTGCGCATGCAGAAAATCAATCTTCCGCCCATGATGTACTTCAAGGTGGCAAAGGTGAGAATTTCCGCCTGGATCACCATTCCGGTCGGACTCTTCACCGGTATGCTGGCTGCTACTATTGCAGTAGGCGGCTTTATCGGTGTTCCCGGCATGATCTATGTTGTCGGGGCTTCTGCAGTCGTTGCCTCAGCCACCGAATTGATCATTGCCTTTGTCATGGGGGCATGGGGCTCCATCCAGTGGGGCTTGAGCGGCCTTATCGACATCCGCCTGACCCTGCTCATCCTGGCCGGTTCCCTCATCGGTGTTCAGCTGGGCGCCCTGGGTACAACCTATGTAAAAGACTATATGATCAAGCTGGTTATGGCCTCCACCATGCTGATCGTTGCCGTCAGCCGCGGGGCCAAGATCCCCGGCTACCTGGCTGATTTGAACCTGCGCCCGGCCCTCGAACCGCAGATGGCCCATGTCCTCAGCCAGATCAGCTTCTGGGCCCTGGTAACAGCCCTGGCGTCTGCTGGGTTGATCATTTCCGTTGCCATGTTCAGGGGTATGACCCAGGCCAAGGTGGAAGCACGGCGTGAGGAAATTATCTCACATGGTTAATTATCGAAAAATTCTCGTAGCCTATGACGGTTCCGCTACGGCCAGGAATGCCCTGGCCGTTGCAAGCCATTTGGCCAAAGAGGATAAAAGCTGGATCAAGGTACTCACCGTTTTACCGGCGTATGCAGGGGACCTGGAACTGGTTGGGGTTTCCAAAATAAAGGAAACAATAGAGGGTCCGGGAAGAAAGCTTTTGACAGAGGCCCAGGAAATTGCCGATCAAGAGGATGTGCATATCCTGACGAACATGGCCCAGGGTGAGCCGTACGATAAAATTGTCCATGTGGCTGATGATGAAAACTGCGACCTCATAGTCATGGGGCGCAGGGGCACGCATCAGCTGGAGAGGGAGTTTATGGGCTCCGTTACGGCAAGGGTTATCGGTTATACTACAAAAGACGTTCTTGTTGTGCCAGACGGGACCAAGCTGACCCGGAAAAATATTCTTCTGGCTACGGACGGGTCTCCCAGCTGCGAAAGTGCAGTGGAAAGGGCCATAGATATTGCCAAGGACAGGTCTGCAGACCTGACGGCAATGTCCGTGGTCTATACCAATGACGAATATATAGCCCTGGCGCCTGGTGTAGTCGAGGAGCTTGTTGCTAAGGCTAAAGAAAAACTGGCTTTAATTGAGCAAAAAGGCAAAGAAGCCGGAGTGACGATCAAAACCCTGGTCAAGGAAGGAGAGGCGTATGAACAAATAACCTCCCTGGCGCAAAAAAGTAATATAGACCTGATCGTTATGGGATCACATGGCAAGATGGGCCTGCAGCGCCTGCTCATGGGCAGTGTCACGGAAAGGACCATAGGCTATGCCACATGTCCGGTGCTTGTCGTGCATTGAGATCTAGTAGGATCATTGCACAGCATTACCGAATAAATTTAAATATAACTTGAGGGCCGTATCAGATAAAACTGATACGGCCCTTTTATTTTCTACTCGAAATCCAAACTGATGGGGCAGTGGTCTGAGCCGAGGATGTGATCCAGAATAGCGGCATCTTTTATCCTGGCGTTACTGGCAGGATCCACACAGAAGTAATCAATTCTCCAGCCGATGTTTTTTGCTCTGGCATTGAAGCGGTAGCTCCACCAGGTGTAATGTCCCGGCTCCTGGTTGAATTTGCGGAAGGTGTCAATATAGCCGGAGCCGATAAAGGTATCCATCCATTCTCTTTCCGGCAGCGAATACCCCGGATTTTTTTCATTCTGCTTAGGATTTGCCAGGTCGATTGGTTTATGGGCAACATTGAAGTCGCCGCAGATGACAACAGTCTTCTTCTCAGCCAGACGGTCAAAGAACTTATGGATATCGCGGTTAAAGGCCAGCTTGTAGTCAAGCCGCACCAGGCCCGGTTGGGCATTGGGGAAATACGCATTGACCAGGAAATAATCGTCAAACTCCAGGGTGAGCACTCTGCCTTCATGGTCATGTTCGGCAATATCCATACCGTAGAGCACATTCACCGGTGCAATTTTCGAATAGGTGCTGACCCCGGCATAGCCTTTGCGTGAGGCAGGGAACCAGTACGCCTCATAACCATCAATAAGGGTTAGGCTTGTGGGCAGCTGCTCAGGCATCGCCTTTATTTCCTGGAGACAGACGACATCGGCATCCAGTTCATACATGATGTCCACAAAACCCTTTTTTTCAACGGCACGAAGACCATTCACGTTCCATGAAATAAATTTTTTGCGGCCATTTTTTTTTATGGTTTTTTTTATGGAAGGCAATTTTCTCGGGGTTACGCCTAGTTGGGGGCAATATGCTGCAATGACGCAACGGTCGCAATGGGGTCGCACCGGCTTGCAGACTGACTGGCCAAAAGCCACCAGGAGCGAATTAATGCGGTGCCAGTATTTTTCCGGCAGCTTCCGGCGCAGGGCCATCTCGGTCGCAAGCGGTGTCTTGGTATCCACATAGCCCCAGATATTCATGATCCTGTGAACATGGGTGTCCACGCAGATGGCCGGCTTGTTGAATGCCACTGTTACCACCAGGTTCGCGGTCTTTCTGCCGACCCCCGGGAGCGTGATAAGCTCTTCCAGCGTTTCTGGAATCCTTGAGCCAAATCTGGCAAGGGCTGCCGGCAGGTCCTTGAGAAATCGCGCCTTGTTTTGATAAAAGCCCACCGGGTAGATGAGCTTGGCAATGGTTTTTTCATCCAGCTTGGCAAGGCTTTCAAGATCCGGAGCTTTTTTGAAAAGACGTGCAGCGGCCTTGGCGGTTGTCTCGTCTTTGGTCCGCGCCGAGAGGATGGTGGCCACCAGGATCTTGAAAGGGTCTTTGGTCTGGACGGCTATCAGGTCTACTACAGGCACTACATAACCGGGAACTTCTTTTTCAAGAAGCGGAACCACCGCATCAATATCAAGGATTTTTTTTGGAGGGTTCATGGTCTTCTTACAATGTAGTTAACCAGAAAATTTCAATCAGCACTAATTTTTTTTAATGGTGGCCAGAATGGAAAAACTAAAAAAGAATTAGTTCAGGATACAGCCGCCATGATTCATGGGGCAGCTCCATTTCCTTGTCAAGAATGGCTTCTGTGCATGCCTTTAAGGGAGGGTTCTTCAAGCGCTGGCGAAATCATGGAACAGGTGAAAAATTTTCATTTCTGGTGTTGCTTTTTGCAACGCCAGTGTTGCAGAAGATAAAAAAAATTCAGTTTGGCTTGACATTTCCTATTGCAAAGCATTATGAATAGCCACTCATTTTTTAAATGGAGCGCTGCATTTTTTCTTGAAATTTACATAATATTTGAAAATGGCGAGGAGGCGGTAATGATAAAAAATATGTTTCGAAAACTTGGAGGAATATATCCCTCCCTTGTTTGTGCCCTGACGCTCAATCCGGTCTGGGCATTTGCCAGTGAGTCTGGAGCATTAGCTCCAGTGGCAGTGGAAAGTGAAACAGCTTGGTGGGTCTGGCCCGTGGTTCTGCTGGTTGTTACTTTTGTAATGGGGATCATTGCCGTACTCGGAGGAGTGGGCGGCGGGGTACTGTATGTGCCTATCATCAGCGGTTTTTTCCCGTTTCATCTTGACTTTGTCCGCGGCACCGGTCTTCTTGTGGCCCTGTCAGGAGCATTGGCAGCAGGCCCCGGCCTGCTGAAAATGAACATGGCCAGCCTGCGCCTTGCCATCCCGGTGGCCCTTATCGCTTCCACCATGGCCATTGTCGGCGCCATGGTCGGCCTGGCCCTGCCGACGAATGTTGTGCAGATATTGCTAGGCGCCACCATCCTGGGCATCGTCGTCATCATGTTCACAGCCAAAAAGTCAGCAATCCCGGATGTCAAGCAGGCAGACGCCCTGTCCTCGGCCCTGCGCATCACCGGCATCTACCATGAAGCCAGCAGTGGCCAGGATATCAACTGGAAGGTGCACCGCACCCCCTTGGGGCTGGCAACTTTTATCATCATCGGTTTCATGGCAGGCATGTTCGGACTGGGCGCCGGTTGGGCCAACGTCCCGGTCCTGAATCTCATGATGGGCGCCCCGCTCAAGATCTCGGTGGCCACCAGCAAGTTCCTGCTGTCCATTACAGACACCTCGGCCGCCTGGATATACATGAACAAAGGCTGCGTCATCCCGATGATGGTGGTGCCGTCACTGATCGGCATTATGCTCGGTTCCTTTGTCGGTGTACGGATCTTAAAGGTGGCAAAACCGACCTTTATCCGCTGGATGGTTATCGCGATACTCGGCTTTGCCGGCATAAAGGCCCTGACCAAAGGTCTGGGCATAGATTTTTTCTAGAAATGGAGGGAGGATAGAATCATGTCTGAACCAAAAATTACCGCACAGGCCACCGAGGAACAGCTCCTGTATGCAAATATACTGGAGAAAGGCATGCTCATCGGCCTGATTCTGATGTTTATTACCTTTGCCCTGTATGTTTTTGGAATTATGCCTTCCGTTGTGCCCCTGGATGAAATCTCTGATTACTGGAATCAACCGGTCCACCTCTACCTCGAGGTGATAAAAACCGATTTTCTGAACTGGGAACACCATCCTACCGGCTGGACCTGGCTCAAACTCGTAGGCAATGGCGATTTCCTTAATTTTATCCCCATAGCCATTCTTTCCGGCGTGACAATAATCTGCTATCTTGCCATTGTGCCCGGACTTTTCAGGAGGGGCGACAAGGCCTATGCCATAATGGCCCTGGCCGAGGCGGCCATCCTGGCCCTGGCAGCAAGCGGCCTCCTGGCGGTCGGACATTAAAAGTTTAATTCTATAAATATAATAAAAGATAAAGCCCACCGAGTTATCGGTGGGCTTTTTTTATTGAGATGTTTCCAGAGGGACTGACCAGTCTAAGTTGCTTATCAACTGCCTTAAACGCGAAATACTAGGCAAGAAATCCGAAACAATATTGGATAACCAAACAATACATATCAAAACAGTTTAATGCATTGGAGTTTTTATCTTTTGGATTTACCGAATTTCGATATTCGAATTTAATTCAACTCATGGGTACAAGGTTTTTTTATTTGAAGTACTGGAAAATATAAGTGCCCGAAACGGTAAATATGACGAATGCCAGGATGGCCTGAATTATTCTTTCCGGCACGTATTTCTGGCAGGCGGCTCCGAGATACATGCCGAGCAGGCCGCCGAGCCCGAAGAGTATACCAAGAAGCCAGTCCGGCGGTGCCGTCTGGCCATTGTAAAAGGGAACAGTGCTGTAGATGGCTACGCCAACTATGGAAGTCGCAAAAGTGCCGAAAATGGCAGCTCCGGCTACGGTGTGCACCGGGATGTTCAGAAACGCCACACAGAACGGTGCAATAATGGCTCCTCCGCCTATGCCGTAAATCCCGCCGATTACCCCGACAGCTAGGGCAAGCAGTACAATTGCCGCGGTGCTGACCCCCACCCGCCGCGCCTGAAAATCAAACCCCATCCTGGCAGGGCTGTATGTTACATTGCTGATGGCAAAGTCAGCATTCGTTCCTGCTGCTCCCCCGCCTGGCTGCAGTATCTTTTTCAACACCCTCATACCGATATAGAGCAGAATTATCCCTACAAAAAGTTTGAAAGACCTGGGATCCGGCAAAAAGCGCACCCGGATATAATAGCCGGCAAGAACTCCCGGGAGGGTACCGATGGTTACAGCCAGGGCCAAGGGCCAGACCATTCTGCCTTCGCGAATATAACGCAGGATGCCGCCCGGGGTTCCCACCACATTATACAGAAAATTTGTGGCGCTTACCGACGGGGTGACAAATCCCAGGACGCTCATCTGGAAGGGAAGGATCAGAAAGGCACCGGTGATGCCAGCCATGGAGCTAAAAAAGGAAATGACAAATGCTACCAGCGGCGGCAGCAACAGTGATGTTTCAACGCCCGAGACGGGGAAGAAAATGTGCAGAAAATCCATCTTTTTTCAAAGGATTTCTTTTATCCGTAAAAATACTTATAAAAAACTGTTGTTTTTTCACAGCTTTTAATTACATTTGCGCTAGCATAGATCATTTTACTTGTTGCTGAAAGCAAAATCATATTTGCGAAGCGTATTGGTGCTACTAAACCGGCCTGGCTTTACATGCGATACATCTATACCTTTCTGATCATGTTTGGGTTCTGGATTCTGCTCTCGGGCAAATTCGACCTGTTCCATTTGACCCTCGGCATTCTCTCCAGCGGTCTGGTCTCCTGGCTTTCCACTGATATTCTAATGCACGACTCCGGGAAGGATGACCGGCTGAGAACAGGCTTCCGATTCATCAGTTATATCCCCTGGCTGCTCTACCAGATTGTACTTTCTACCCTGCATGTTGCCTTCCTGGCATTGCACCCCAAAATGATAGACCGGATAGACCCGACCATTGTCACTTTTAAAACAAAGTTGAAAAGCAATATAGCAAGGGTTGCCCTGGCCAACTCCATTACGCTAACACCGGGCACGATCACCATCCGCATTGAGGATGGAGTTTTTTATGTGCATGCCATCAGCCGCAAGGCTGCAGCCGGCCTGCCTGGAGAAATGGAAGAGCGGCTTGCCAGAGTTTTTGAGAGGGAATAGATGAACGGATTTTTTCTCGGCATAGGCATAACTCTCTGCATTATGATGCTGCTGGCTCTGTACCGGGCCATTTCCGGCCCGACAGCCATTGACAGGATCATGGGGGTCAATGTCATCGGCACCAAGACCACCATTCTTCTGGTGCTGATCGGCACCCTGTATCACAGGGTCGATATGTTTGTTGACATTGCCTTGGCTTACGCCCTGCTGAACTTCATCGTCACCATTGGCGCCTCCCGCTATTTCCAGCACCACAAGAACCTTAATCCCAGGGGCTACGGTTTCCGCTTCAGGAGGGAGGAGGACAAATGAATATTGTCGTAATCTTCCTCATTGTTGCCGGTCTTGTTTTCTTTTTTGCCACGACCGTGGGGCTGCTGCGCTTTCCCGATTTTTATTCCAGGATGCATGCCGCAGGCAAAGGGGACACCCTCTCGTCCCTATTAATGTTGGGCGGGCTGGCACTTTATGAATTCCACGAAATCAATTTTGCCACAATACTGGTAGGTGTCAAAATTCTGTTAATTGTGGTGTTTATCTTCATGGCAAGCCCCACTGCAACCCATGCAATTACTGACGCGGGGTTCGAATCCGGGGTTCAGCCCTGGCAAAAGGAAAAAACAGAGGGGGAAAGCCCATGATCTGGCAGATTGATCTGAGCGTCTTGTCCTTGGTTGTCATCTGCGCCTTTGCCACCATTATGGTCAAGGATCTTCTCAGTGCCGCCATCATTTTCGGGGCATACAGCTTTCTCATGTGCCTGCTGTGGACCGAGATGGGCGCAGTGGATGTGGCTTTTACCGAGGCTTCTGTCGGGGCTGGGGTCAGCACTATTCTCTTTATCGCAGCAGCATACCAGACTACAAGGATAGTCAAAGCCAGAAGAAGGGGGCGCCTTTCTTCAAAGATCATCGGGCTGGGGGCGGCAGTTGTCATGGGCCTGGTCCTGCTGGCTGCCGAGGCCCACTTCCCCGGCTTTGGCGATCCCGGGTCCCCTGCCAGCCTGCACCTTTCACCTTACTATATTACCCATACCCTGGCTGATACGGCGGTCCCCAATATGGTAACTTCAGTGCTTGCCGACTACAGGGGTTTTGATACCATGTTTGAAACAGCGGTCATATTCACCGCCGGCCTGGCAGTTATTGCCATCCTGCGCCGTGTCAAGCAGGCAGACCGATGTGAACTGCCGGAGCCTGTTGCCATCTCAAAAGGATACGAGGATACGATCATACGCTTTGTCAGCCGTCAGTTGGTTCCCTTTATGCAGCTTTTTGCCCTGTACGTCGTAGCCCATGGTCATCACAGCCCGGGCGGCGGTTTCCAGGGCGGAGTTATCCTGGGAGCCAGTTTTATCCTCCTGGCGATCAGCTATGACTTGAATCTGGTAATTTCGCGCATGAGCGAAAAAACAAACATCATGCTGGGCAATATAGGCGTGCTGATCTATGCGGGTATCGGTTTCCTGTGTCTTCTTCTGGGAGCTAATTTCCTTGATTACTCGGTATTGAGCAAAATACTGCCGGCCACAGATAATATTATGGCGCGCTCGCACGGTATGCTTGGCATAGAGATTGGCGTCGCCATTGCAGTAATGGCAATTGTTATAGCCATTTACCTCAATCTTTCAAGCCACGGCAAGCTGGACAAGGGCCTGTAAAGACATGTTGCAGGGCAGAGTGGACCGAAGATGGAATATCTGATTTCCCATTACAATTACTGGATCTATATCCTGCTGATGATGGTCGGCCTCTATGCCATGCTGGCGAAGAACAACCTGGTCAAGAAAGTGATCGGCATGTCCATCTTTCAGACCGCCATCATCCTCTTTTATGTATCCATCAGTGCCAAGCGCGATGCAACCATTCCCATCATTGCCCATGGCCACGGTCATGATACCGCCCATGCCGTTGTTGAAGCTGCGCATTACGCCAATCCTCTGCCACATGTACTGATGCTTACAGCCATTGTTGTATCAGTCGGGACCTTAGGTGTGGCCCTGGCCATCTGCCTGGCCATTCACAGGCGATACAACACGTTGGAAGAGGACGAAATCCAGGAGCAGCTGCAATGATGATTGTTAAGCAGGCACCGGCATTGCTGATTATAATCCCATTATTGGGCGCTTTTGCCATTAATATAGGGGGTTGGTTCAACAAACGGGCCTGTTATCCCCTGGCAATCCTGGCCATGCTGGGTTCATTTGTTGCCTGTGTTATCACCCTGCAGCAGATAGTTGCAACCGGTCCCATCAGTTACCGCCTGGGCGGCTGGGCACCACCCTTCGGCATTGAATACGTAATTGACCACTTCAACGGCCTGGTGCTGGTGACCGTATCATTTGTCAGCCTGCTTGCAGCCATCTTTGCCAAGCAGAGCGTTGAACAGGAACTGCCCCACAAGATGGTGCAGTTCTATACACTTTTTGTTCTTCTGGTCACCGGACTGTTGGGCATGACTGTGACGGGCGATGCCTTCAACCTCTATGTCCTCCTGGAGATTGCCGCTCTTACCGGCTATGCCCTTATTGCCCTGGGTGATAACCGGGCCCTGGTTGCCGGCTTTAACTATGTCATTCTGGGCACTATAGGGGCCAGCTTTTACCTGCTTGGGGTTGGACATCTCTATATTATGACAGGCTCCCTCAACATGGGGGATCTTTACAGCATCCTGCCCCACCTTTACACTAACAGAGCCATATTTGTTGCTTTTCTGCTCATCCTCTGCGGTATCTGGTTGAAGATGGCTTTTTTCCCACTACACACCTGGCTGCCCAATGCCTATACATTTGCACCGTCTGCGGCCGGCTGCCTTGTGGCCCCCCTGGTCACCAAGGTATCTGTCTACATCATGATGCGTATCATGCTGTCAGTTTTTTCCGCCGACTATGTTTTTAATATTCTGCATCTAGCGGACGCCATCGTGTGGCTGGCGGTTGCGGCCATACTTTTCGGCTCCATCCTGGCCCTGGCCCAGAATGATCTCAAAAAGATGCTGACATACCTTATTGTGGCGGAAGTGGGATACATGGTCGGGGGCTTCTGGCTTGCCACAGGCTACGGCATCACCGGGGCCATCCTGCACATTGTCAATGACGCCCTGATGACTTTCTGCCTCTTTGTCTTTGCCGGCATAGTGGTCTACAAGACCGGCGGCCACAAATTATCCGACCTGCAGGGCCTTTACAGAAAAATGCCTATCACCATGGCTGCTTTCACCATCGGGGCCTTTTCCATGATCGGCGTGCCGCCCACCGCCGGATTTTTCAGCAAGTGGTACCTGATTCTCGGCGCCATACAGGCAGGCAGCTACCACTATATCGCAGCGCTGCTTATCTCCAGCCTGGTCAATGCCATACTGTTTTTCCGGATTATTGAAATTGCCTATTTTGAACCCAAGATGGACCATCATGCAGGCCATGCAGAAAAAATTAATATTGACGAGGCGCCCTTGTCCATGCTGGTATCGCTTATCATTGTAGCCCTGTGTTTGATTATCATCGGCCTCTACTCAGGTGATATTGTAGCAAATATTATCCTGCATTCGGTGCCGACAGGACTTTGACATTGAATATTTGAAAGATTGCAGAAGGCAGAGTTTAAAGAACAAAGAACTTCCATTAAACAGGTGTAAGCAGATAGCTGATACAATATGGAAACCATAGTTTCAATAAAACCCCTGCTTGCCGTCCTGGTCTCATTGGCAGCCGTAATCCCTATTGTGGCGTCAGGGAAAAAAACCAACCTGCGTGAAGCCTGGACCTTTCTTGCCGGCATTATCAAGTTCGGCCTGGTGGTTTCCATGCTGCCCCATATCCTGGGCGGCGGCACGATTGAATTCTCAATCTTTGAAGTGCTCCCTGGTTTGGCCATCATGCTGAAGGTTGATGCCATGGGTATGCTTTTTGCCCTGGTGTCCTCTTCCTTGTGGATCGCCACTTCCGCCTATTCCATCGGTTACATGCGGGGCCTGGACGAGCACAGCCAGACCCGCTATTTTTCCTTTTTTGCCGTGGCACTATCAGCCACCATCGGTGTCGCCTTTTCCGCCAACCTTTTTACCATGTACCTCTTTTACGAGATGCTGTCTCTTGCCACCTATCCCCTGGTCACGCACCACCAGGATGACGAGGCCCGTTTTTCCGGCAGGAAATACCTGGGCTTTATCCTTGGCACATCCATCGGCTTTGTGCTGCCGGCAATGCTGGTTACATATTTTGCTGCCGGCACCCTGGATTTTGCGAGCCAGGGCATCATGACCGGGCTTTTTTCCAGGCCGACAGTGACCGTGCTGCTGCTCATGTTTGTCTTCGGTTTTGCCAAGGCGGGCATCATGCCCTTTCACGCCTGGCTGCCGGCTGCCATGGTCGCTCCGACACCGGTGAGCGCCCTTCTTCATGCCGTGGCAGTTGTCAAGGTCGGAGTCTTCTCAATATTTCGTGTTATTACTGGAATATTCGGCACAGAGCTTCTCTCTGCGCTGCATCTGGGCACTATGCTCTGCTACATCGCGGCCTTCACCATCCTGACGGCATCGCTCATTGCCCTGTCCCAGGACGGCTTGAAGCGCAGGCTCGCATTTTCCACCATCGGCCAGCTTTCCTATATCGTACTCGGCGCCAGTCTTCTTTCGCCCAAGGCTTTGACGGGCGGCCTTATGCATATCGCCATGCACGCTTTTGGCAAGATTACCCTGTTTTTCTGCGCCGGCGCTATTTTTGTGGCAACGGGTAAAAAATATATCAGTGAAATGGTCGGCATCGGCAAGCGCATGCCGGTCACCATGACCGCATTCCTTGTCGGCAGCCTGAGCGTCATCGGATTGCCTCCCACCGGAGGTTTTATCAGCAAATGGTTTCTTGTTCTGGGGACCCTTGAGGCGGACCAGCTTGTCATGCTCGTCGTGCTGCTGGGCAGCTCTTTACTCAATGCCGCCTATTTTCTGCCGGTGGTCTACCGGGCTTTTTTCTGCACCCCGGAAGAGTCCATGTTTGAAGCCAAATTCGAGGAGGCCCCGCTCTGGTGTGTGGTTCCTCTAGTTTTTACAGCAGTTGGATCAATCGGGCTGTTCTTTTTCCCGCAGCCCTTTTTCGACCTGGCCAGCCTGGCTGTTAAGACCATTGTTGGAGGATAGAAAATGCAGGAGCAGGAACTCAAGGAACTGAAACATGACCCGGTACCTGGTTACCGTCCGGCTTTTTTTATAATTTTCGGCATCAGCCTGGTTTACCTGATCATCATTTTCCTCATGGCATCGCCAGGGCCTCATTAATGTATCGTGATGGAGCAAAACTATGAACTCGGATAAAAAACATGTCTTTGACAACCCCGGGAATGTCCGGAAGGTCCTCTACGGCCTATTTGCTTCCCTGGTCCTGCTCCTGGCAATTGAACTGTTCATTCACGGGCATCCCTATTTTGCCTGGGAGGAATGGTTCGGGTTTTATGCCATTTACGGCTTCGTCGCCTGCGTGCTCCTGGTGCTGGCGGCCAAGTATATTCTCAGGCCATTTGTGAAGCGGGAAGAGGATTACTATGATTGAGTTCATCCCCCCGGCCTTTATCTATATACTGGGCGCGCTCCTGGTTCCCCTGCTGCGGGGCAGGGTTAAGGCCACCTACATGCTTATCCTTCCGGCGGCAAGTTTTGTCTTCCTGGTCTCCACCCAGGTCGGCACTGCCTGGGAAATAAACTTTTTAGGCTTTGACCTGGTGCCGTTCAAGGTCGACAGGCTGTCCCTGGTTTTCGGCTATATATTCCACCTCATCTCCCTCATCGGGATCATTTACACTTTGAGCCTAAAAAGTGACCTGGAATACGTTGCCGGTCTCGTTTATGCAGGCAGCGCCCTTGGCGTAGTATTTGCCGGAGATCTGTTCACCTTCTTTGTGTTCTGGGAAATGCTGACAGTCAGCGCCCTGTGGTTGATATGGGCCAGGCGAACCAAGGCCTCCCAGGCTGCAGGCTTCCGCTACCTTATGGTGCATGTTTTCGGCGGCCTTGTCCTTCTGGCCGGCATCATCATGTATATCAGCGAGCAAAAGTCTATCAGCCTGGGCTTCATAGGCCTGCACAGCCCTGCAACTTACTGTATCTTTATCGGTATGGGGATCAACGCGGCCTGGCCCCTGCTGCATTCCTGGCTGACCGACGCCTACCCGGAATCAACCGTCGGCGGCGCCGTATTTTTGAGTGCATTTACAACAAAAACAGCTGTATATGCCCTGGCCAGGACCTTTCCCGGCACAGAGCCGCTAATTTGGATCGGTGCTGCCATGACCGCCTTTCCCATCTTTTATGCGGTCATTGAAAACGATCTACGCAGAGTTCTCTCCTACAGCCTCATCAACCAGGTAGGCTTCATGATGGTGGGCATCGGCATCGGCACTGAACTAGCAATAAACGGGGCCGCGGCACACGCATTTGCCCATATTCTGTACAAGTCTCTGCTCTTTATGTCCATGGGAGCAGTGATCTTCCGAACAGGCAAGATCAACGCCACGGATCTCGGCGGTCTTTACAAGTCCATGCCCTGGACCGCCCTTTTCTGCTCAATCGGCGCTGCTTCAATTTCCGCATTCCCGTTAACCAGCGGCTTTGTCAGTAAGTCAATGGTGCTTGACGCTGCTGCCCACGGTCATATGAGCATCATCTGGCTGACCCTGCTTTTTGCCTCGGCCGGCGTTTTTCATCATTCAGGGATCAAGATCCCGTTTTTTGCCTTCTTTTCCCACGATGCAGGCCACCGCGTGAAAGAAGCACCTGCCAGTATGCTTGTCGCCATGGGTATAGCCGCATTTTTCTGTATTTTTCTGGGCGTCTATCCAGGATTTCTCTACTCCATCCTGCCATATCCTGTTGACTTCGTTCCCTATACAGCTCCCCATGTCCTGTCACAGCTGCAGTTGCTGATGTTTTCAGCTCTGGCCTTTACCCTGCTTCTGCTTTCCGGTATCTATCCGGCTGAAATAAGGGCGATCAACCTTGATGCAGACCTACTCTACCGTAAGGGAGGGCCTCTGTTTTACAAGGCGATGGCAGCGGTGTTGAACGGCATGAACAGCCTGGTTGACCAGATATTCATCACGCGGTTTATAGGCTCCATAAGCAAATTTACCCGACACGGCCCCGCAAATTTACTGCTGCTGATCTTCAGGCCCTACTGGAAGCTTTGCCGCCTCGAAGGTCCGGAACAGGAAGAAGCCAAGGAGAAACTCTACCGCCGGGTTGAGGCCGGGATATTGCCGCTGAGTGTCATGGGGCTTTTTGCCATGGCCTATTTGGGTTTGCTGTACCTTCTTTAATCAGGTGAATGTTCAGCCAGGAACAGGAGGTGGGCCCTATAAAAAAAGCCCTCCCCTGATCGGGAGGGCTTTTTGGGGTTGTAATCGTTTTACCGGAAAAAATTAAAAAACAGGGATGGCATTCGGCTTTTCTAATTTGTCGCCACACTCTCAATATACTGCTGCAAAATTTGTTTCTGGTCAGCATTCAAGCGGGTAAACTTCACACCGCATCGGCGCAGCATCTTTAACGAGTCTGAGCCATCATCAAAACTCATATCCGAAATTACGCGGACAGGGATGTCCTCCAAGCAGAACTCCTGGTCGATAATATCAAGCTTTATACCTTTTTCCGGCCAATTCTCCCACCCGGCATAAAGAAATGCTATCCCCGCATCACTGATGTCCAGGACTTTATAAGAGAGAACCTTAATCGGCGAGACCAGGACGCAGGACCGTTCATTGACGCTGAATCGCTTATGCTTGCGTCGTTCTTTAAACGTTTCCATGATCAATTCACTCCTTGAGACGGGCCCAATGAGGCAGCATCTGAAATTTAAAAAATACAGATTTAATAAATTTATATTAGCCAAATTACTTTATTTTACCAACTAAAATATATTGCCACAAAGTTCCAGCTGGTATTAATCGCATAAAGTTTCCTGCTGAATCAAATAGTGGCGGGATTCCAGGAAGACGGAAAAGCAATAGGGTAAAAAATCCTTATTCGTCGCAAAGCCCTGCTTCTCCTGCTGCAAAGTTTTTTGGAGCCTGTTAACCGGCTCATAAATTCATCCGCATTGTACCTTCCAGAAGAGAGAAGCAAACTAATGGTGCCTGTGTTTCACTTCTGGCATTTCGGGCAGAAAAAAGTGGAACGGCCGGCCATGGTTTTTTTTGTAATGGGCGTTGAGCACCACTTGCAGGGCTGCCCCTGTTTGCCATATGTCTGCAGCTCCAGCTGAAAATAGCCACTTTTGCCGCTCGCGTTTACAAAGTCGCTGATCGTGGTGCCGCCGCTTGCAATGGCTTTTTCGAGAATATGCCTGCTGCTTTCCACGACGCGGATCCATTCCTTCATGCCGAGTCTGCCGATCTTTTTCTCAGGGTTCAAGCCGGCATGGAAAAGGATCTCGCAGGCATAAATATTGCCTATCCCAACAACGACCCGGTTGTCCATCAGGAAGTTCTTCAGGGGCCGGTTTTTGCCGGTGGCCTGTTTTTGCAGATACTCGGGGCTAAAATGCGGGCCCAGAGGCTCCGGACCAAGGTTGCCAAGCAGTGTGCCGGCAGTATCCCTGCCGGGCGGCAGGACCTGGATGAAGCCGAACCGCCTGATATCATTGAACCGGAGCTGCATGTTGTTATCAAGCTGCAACCGGAGATGATCATGCTTTGACTTGGGTGTGCCAGCAGGAAAAATGCCCAGCCTGCCGGTCATGCCAAGGTGCACAACAAGGAACGCCCCATTGTTCATTGCGATCAGCAGAAATTTGGCACGCCTGGCAACTGACCTGACCTGGGCGTTCTGGATGTATTTTTTCAGGTCCCGGCGGGGCATGGGCAAGCGCAGTTTCTTGTTGCCGGTTCTGATGTCAAGTATCCTGCGCCCTGGCAAATACCGCTGGAGGCCCTGGCGGATAACCTCTACTTCCGGGAGTTCAGGCATTTGGCGAGAGAAATGGTGAAAGGTTTTTTCTCATAGAAACTAATTATAATTAGCTATAGGCCTAAAGCTTGGTTTCACCTTCGGCAAGATCCTCAAGCCCCGTTCTGTCAAGGATAACAATCTGTGGGCCGTTTATCCGGACAAGCTCCTTGTTTGCCATCTTGGTAAAAATCCTTGAGAGCGTCTCGGGAATGGTGCCCAGAAAACTTGCCAGCTGGGACTTGGCAATGTCGAGTTCAAATTCATCTATACTGCCGTTCTTGTCGCTCAGGTAAAGAAGATAGGAGGCAAGCCTGCCCGGGACCTCCTTCAGGGAAAGGGCTTCAATCAGATGGGAAAACTGCTTCAGGCGTTGTGAGAGCGACCCCAGCATGTTCATGGCGAGCGAGGGGTTTTCATGAATGAGTTTTACGAAATCTTTCTTGGGGAAGAAAAAGAGGTTGCTGGGCTCTATGGCTTCGGCATTGGCCGGGAAACATGATCCTTCAAACACCGGGACCTCGGCAAAGGGGTGTCCCGGACCAAAAATGTGCATGATCTGTTCCTTGCCGTCAGGGGACACCTTGAAAACCTTGACCCTGCCGCTGATTACAATATAAAAGCCGTTGCCTTCATCCCCGTCGGAAAAGACCAGGTCGCCTTTTTGGTACTCTTTGCCGGAAACAATCCGGGCGACCTCATCTAGTTGTTGGAGAGAGAGGCCGGCAAATAGATCAACCTGGGACAAATGCTTTCTGATATCCATACCTTTGGCCTGTTATTTATGGATTCATAAGAATTAAATTCAGATCACACTATCATTCCTTGCCGTAAGTGCCAAGGCATAATCTGCGATAAGGCTTACCGCAGCGTAGCATTTCTCAGTGACCGGATAACCATTCAAATCGCGATGATTCCACATGAAAACAAACCTCCACGGGGCTGCTAACCTAAAGGCCGAGCCTTTATTGATCTCCGTAAGTTCGAGTTCCAGGAAGCCGGGCAGAGAACTGGTGTTGGCAGCCTTGCGCAAAGCCTCTTTGGCAGCCCAGAGCCTGGTCAGGGCAGAGCTTTGTTTTTCGCCTGACGCAGAAAAAAATGATTGGATAATGTGCTCCTCATCAGGGCTGCAGAAACGCTCACGCACCTTGACAACCCGGTCAGTAACCTTCTGGATGTCTATGCCGCAAAACCCCTTGCTGACAGCCATAGCTGCTGCCATGCTGCCACTGTGTGAGATGGAGATATCAGGCAAGGCGGTGCTTTTTGTATCAGCAGCGAGAAACGGCCTGCCATTCTTATCAGCAAGAACAGTCAGGCCGGACCAGGGCAAAGGGTTTCCTCTCTGGACAAGTGCTCCGGCTGCTGCGAACTTGGCTGCAAAACGGCCGCCTAGCCATTCCCGTTTCCGTTTGTCTGAGGAAAACGCGGCCAAATTGTCCAATTCCCTGGTGGACAGATAGTGGGCCACCATCTTTTTCTCTGTAATCTTCTGTATCTCTTCATCAAATTTCTGGAGATTGAAGAGTATATATGTCATATCATGATGGTATTCCAGCAGCGCCATGACCTGGCGGGCAGAAAAATTTTCAGCGGAAGTGATACAGTTTAAAAAGGGAAAATCCATGGGTTTATTGCTGCCGGCTATTGTGCCCTGAGTATATTTAAAGATGCATCAAGGGTGTAGGCCCTGAGAAATCCCTTGCTATTTGCAATGAAAAAAGCTCTTTTAAAATAGATGGTTGTAATATATTTATAATTATTAATCATATATTTTTACGCAATTTCGGCGCTAAATCTGGAATAAATATATGGAATGGCTGGCCAAGGCAAACGCATTTGATGTTCTGGTGCTCGTAATCTTTCTGGCTTTCCTGATCCGGGGTATCTGGATAGGCTTAATTCGCCAAATTTCCTCATTGGTTGCCATGCTGGGCGGATTTCTGCTGGCCGGCTATTTTGATAACGAGTTCTACCGTTTTATTCTGCCATATGTTGATAACTCCCATACGGCGTTTCTTCTCACCTACATTCTGTTGTTTGTTGCTTTTTTCTTCCTGATCAAGCTTGTTGGGCTGGGACTGAAGAAGGTGGCGGATATTACTCTTTCACCCTGGTTTGACAGGACCGTTGGCGGCCTGTTTGGTATTATCAAGGGAATTTTCCTGGCCAGCCTTGTTTTTATCGTCCTCACAAGCTACCTGTCAGGATCAAATAAATATCTTAAAAAATCAATTTCATATCCATTTCTGGCCCAAAGCTCCAAGGTTATCCTGGCACTTATCAGAGACTATGACCTCAGATCTTATTTTATGCCCAGGGAGCCGGCCATTATGCTTCCTTCTTTTGACAAGTGGAAAGACGGGGGAGGAAAGTCCGATGAAAACGAGGTGTATGAGTCCGAAGATGAGCCCGAAGAGAGTGGGGTTGAAGATGATACTCAAGAGAAACGGACGGCTCTTTAACTGTCAGCGATCAGCAATCAACTTGGAAAACCTCGTTGATGTAAATTCTTTTAATTGACATCGACGAGATTGAAAATATCTTTTTTTTGACCCCCTATTTTCCCCGATACCACTCCGCCAGTTTCTGAGGATTGACCCCGAGCAGGTACCCGATAATGATGGCCTGGTTTATGGCCCTTGTCCGCAGGAGCCCTAATTTTTCCCAGCGCCTGGATGAAGTGGTTGCAGCCAGGGATAGAATTTTGATGCGTCCCCTGCGTTTCAGCCTCCGCACCAGTTCAAAGTCTTCCATTATGGGGAGGGCGGGAAAGCCTTTGACTGCAGAAAACGTATCAGCCCTGACGAAAATTCCCTGATCCCCATAGGGCATGTGCAGAAGCCGTGAACGTAAATTGACCAGCCATTCCAGGATGCGCAAGCCAGAACCCTTGCCTTCAATAGCCAGGCGGAAAGCGCCTGCCACCACCCCCGGCTGGCTTAAAGCATCCTGCACCTGTTCCGCAAAGCCCGGGGGGAGCCGGGTATCTGCATGGAGAAAAAGGAGTATTTCACCCCGGGCAGCCTGGGCGCCTGCATTCATCTGAAGTGCCCTGCCGGGAGAAACACTGAAGACCTTTGCGCCCAGAACTTTTGCTGCAGCAACAGTATTATCAGAGCTGCCTCCGTCCACCACGAGTACTTCTATGCCGGCAGTAGCCAATATCTCCGGCAGAAGTCCTGAGATGCTCCCAGACTCGTTACGTGTCGGAATAATGATTGAAATGTTTGAGGTCTTCCGGTCTGTCGACATCGCTTAATGTTTCAAGTAAACCTGCGGATAAGCCTTTTTGTGCGGCTATTTTAAGGGTCTTTGCCAGCACAGCATCAGTACCCCAGGGAATTTTCTCAAAAAGGATTTTTTCGTTCCGGCTCAGACCTACCAGGTAATAACCTCCGTCTGTGGCGGGACCTATTACGAGGTCTTTGTGGTGGAGTTCTGCAAACGCCTCTGCCATATGACGGGCTTGCAGGCCCGGACAGTCTGTGCCCACAAGAACGATTCGTTCATATTCCAGTGTGAAGGCTCGCGCAAAGGCACTCTCCATCCGTCGCCCCAGGTCCCCGCTTCCCTGATCCTGATATTTCAAATCAGGTCCCAGCCACGTCTGTATTTCCTCCAGGCTGCCGCCATTATATGAGACGCAGACGTCTAAAGGGTGAAATTGCATGAGTTGCCTGATCTGCGCCAGGGTATGCTCGGTAAGTTTCTTTTGTATTTCCGCAGCCCCCCGGTAGCCTAAAGCCTTGGCCAGGCGGGTTTTTGTTGTGCCCGGTTCCGGATAGCGGGTGAAAACAATTAACAGTTCCTGCGTTTGCTGGCTTTTCATCCTCTAAAGAATTGTTTATGTTAGATATTATAGGCTGGTAGAAGGCTCTCCGCCAACAGGCATCAGGCAGGAAATCAGCTGATACCATCAGGCACTGTTAATGTTTGTAAGATTTCTTGAGAATGCTGCAATATTGATTAATTGGTGATACATTTATTATGTTATGTACCATGAACGGCAAAAAAAGAAAAAAAATCTCTCCTCCCGCCTATAACAGGAAAAGTTATCGCCAGGCAGTGGCTGCTGAAGGCCTCGTCTCATCTTTTGTCTCGGTCAAGGAGACGGACCTGCACATCCTTGCCGCAGAAAAGATCGAAGAGCAGGGTTATCATTCTGTCCACCGCTACCGCAATCAACTTGAAAACTACATTGCCGCTCATCCTGATTTTCTGACAGCCCTTGTCCCGCTGGAGCAGGATACCCTGGCGCCGCCTATAGTCAAGGGCATGCTCAAGGCCGGAACCGCAGCAAATGTTGGTCCCATGGCTGCTGTTGCCGGGGCCATCGCAGAATATGTGGGGCGGGATCTTCTTGATTCCGGCCTGGAGGAAGTGCTGGTTGAAAACGGCGGCGATATTTTCTTAAAGAGAAACAGGGAATGTATTGCAGCAATCTTTGCCGGCCAGTCACCGCTCAACCGGAAAGTGGGCATCAGGATTGCGGCCTCCCTGATGCCGGCCGGGCTCTGTACATCTTCCGGCACAATAGGCCATTCTCTCAGCCTGGGAAAAGCAGACTCTGTCTCTGTGCTGGCTCCCTCTGCTCTATTGGCTGATGCTGCAGCTACCCGGCTGTGCAATGAGGTCTCAGCAGCGGGCAGGGAAAACATCAACGACGTTCTCGGGATTGCCCGGACTATTCCGGGGCTTCTCGGTGTCTTAATTATTTGTGGAAAACATATGGGTGCCTGGGGTGAAATTGACCTGGTAGGACTTCACTAGGAAAAGTTATTGAAACATGCTATATCCTACCAGTATTAATAAATTTAACAAGGGATGCTGATGACACAGATTCAACCCGTAATACTTGCCGGCGGAACCGGAACCAGGCTTTGGCCTTTATCCCGAGAGCTTTATCCCAAGCAGCTTTTAAACCTGACAGAGGATGTTTCCCTGCTCCAGGCAACCATCAAAAGAATTGTCGGCCTGTCGGATATGATGCCGCCACTTATAGTGGTTGGCGACGAGCATCGCTTTCTGACCCAGAACCAGATCGCGGAACTTGGCCTCAAGGAGAAAATCACCATCATTCTTGAGCCGGTGGGGCGCGATACAGCACCAGCCATTTGTGCAGCAGCAGTTTACACCCGTACCCACCATGACGAGGATACCGTCATGCTGGTGCTTCCTGCAGATCATCTGATCAGCAAGCCGGAGGTCTTCCGGGAAGGAATTGCGCAGGCCAAACAACTGGCTGCTGACGGCTATCTGGTGACATTCGGCATTACGCCGCACAGCCCGGAGACAGGCTACGGCTATATTAAAAAGGGGGAAGGGAATAAAGTCTTGTCCTTTGTTGAGAAGCCTGACAGGAAAACGGCCGAGCGCTATCTTGCCGAGGGCAATTATTACTGGAACAGCGGCATGTTTGCCTTTTCCATCAGGACATTTTTATCCGAGGTGCGGAAACATGCACCGCAGACCTGTGCATCCATGGAAGAGTCCGTTGAAAAGGGCCGCGTGGACGAGCCTTTCTTCCGGCTTGATCACTTGAGCATGGAATCCTGCGCCTGTGAATCAATAGATTATTCATTGATGGAGAAATCTGAACGCGTGGCCGTGGTGCCCATTGACACGGGCTGGAGCGATATCGGTTCATGGCAGGCCCTCTGGGATGTTTCTGCTAAAGACGCAGGAGGAAATGTGGTACACGGTGATGTTGTTTTAGAGGATGTCCACAATAGTCTGGTGCGTGCTGAAAACAGGCTGGTGGCAGGTATCGGCCTTGTAGACACACTTGTGGTGGAAACAGCTGATGCCGTGCTGGTGGCTCCGCTCGCCAGAGCCCAGGAAGTCAAGAAGATCGTAAACCGCATTAAGGCGGACAAAAAAGAGGAATATCGGCTGCACAGGACGGTTTACCGGCCCTGGGGCAGTTATACCATCCTGGAAGAGCAGCCGCGCTACAAGATCAAGCGCATAACGGTCAATCCGGGAGCAAAGCTTTCCCTGCAGATGCACCATCACCGCTCGGAACACTGGGTGGTGGTCAAAGGAACCGCAAAAGTGACATGCGGCGACAAAATTTTTCTTGTACACGAAAATGAGTCAACCTATATTTCGGCAGGCCAGAACCACAGACTGGAAAATGATGGCGTCATCCCCCTTGAGCTTATCGAGGTGCAGAATGGCAGCTATCTGGGAGAGGACGACATAGTCCGGTTCGATGATGTATATGGACGATAAGGCATGGAAAAACTGCCATGACAAGTGACAAGCGGCGCGCGAAACGAATTTCCGTAGAGCTTCCGGTCAAGGTGTATCTCTTTGACAACAAGGGAAAGATGCGGCTTGGAGGCCCCCTTGCCGGCTGCATCAGGGATTTCTCCCCCCTCGGAGCGGCACTGGCTGTTGCCACAATTCTACTCAACGGGAAACATCTCTTCTATACCTGTCAGGACAATCCTGACATCATACTTGAGTTGGCATTTGAGCTCAGCGGCAGCCCTGAAGAAACCATAATCGTGCCGGCCGTCCCTGTCTGGTTTGACAGGGACCTTGACTCAGACAAAAAACAGTTTGACGTGGGTTTGAAATTCCTGGCAAATCCCAGGAGCCCTGAAATAAAGATCCTCAGTAAACAAGCCTGCAGTGATGAAACGATGCTTGTATCCTTGTGGAAAAAATTCTTCTTATTCCTGAATTATCCCTTATTTTTAGCTAGTTATTTTCTATTCTCTGGCGGAACCAGCGGATGAGTTCATTGCGGGCCGCATTCATGTCCAGGTGGTAGATCTCCCTGGGAAAAAGCAGGTCAGCCACCCCTGAGTCAAAAATCCTCTTTACCTCGTATTCGTCGTGGGAAACATCCTTTTTGTAGATATAATCCAGGTAGCTCTTGTTGGTGTGCACGATAAACTCTACGCGCATACCCCCCATGCGGGCAAAGAATTTCATCATCGGGGTGGAAGTGGAGCTGCCGATATTTGAACTTGTATGGCTGCTGCCGCCGGCAAGGGTATCGGTAATGTCTTCAAGGGTCATGAAGGATTTAGCCTTGATAGCGCTTTCAGTCAAATGTTTTTGAAACAGCTTTACTTCCGCCGCAGTATCTAAAACGCCCAGGAGACCCAATTCGTCATCAACTGCAACAGCCGGGTTTTCTTCACCCTTGCGGATCAGTTTCAGGACTTTGGCCTCCGGTGCCTTTTTGCGGACACTCACATAGATGGGAATTTCTTTACTGCTGACCCGGAAACGCCTGCGCTTGATGAGTGTCAGCTTCTGTCCTTGTTGCGGGGTGATTTTTGCGGCCTCGGCCTCGCTGAGAACTTTAACATCTCTGCAGGAAAAATTTTGCGGCTCATGGTGGCTCAGCAGGTAAAACAGTTTCAGTTCTCCTATCTTGATATCAGGGCTCCAGACATATTTGTTTAAGAAATGCAGGAATTCTGCAAACTTGGTTTCAATATCTGTTTCCCGTTCCCGCTGGTCTATGGAGCCCGCAAGGATCATGAGAATAAGTTTTCTCTTGGCTTCAAAGCGGGCTTTTTTGTGATAGCGGTTATCGAACATGATCAGCAGCAGGTCCACAGGGGAACTGGCGATGTCAATTTCATTGGTGATCTCGATGAAGGGGGAGTAGCGGGACAGCACCTTGTTATTCAAATAGCGGATAACGGAGTCAGCGGTCTGCGAGTAGCTGTTTACCCTGGAGATGATCTCTCTTTCGCTGCCATTGATGCCGAACATGTTGCCAAGAAGCAGGTAGGCGCGCCGGTCTGCCTCCTGGCGCCTTTCCCTGTCCTTTATAAGAAGCTGGATCTCAGCATAGGTATTGACGTTTAACAGTTCAAATATCTGGTTGCGTGTAGCCCTGTACTTGGTAACCAGGTTTTTCTGCCGCAGTTCAGAAGCCCTATGGCGCGACAGGGGACTGAAAAGGCTTAGGCCCGGTGGTGTATCCGCCGTTGCAAAAGGGCCGCCCTGGTCCAGCAGAGCATATATGGTGTTGCCCCAATTTCGTGACATAATTGTGACCTTAAGGCTTTTAAGGCGTCAGGTTTCTTGCGCCTTACATATTTGTAAAATCTTGGCTTCAGGAGAAGGCTAATTATTGAACAAGAGAGAAGAAATTGTCAAACAGTTTTGTGAACTGCATCCGGATGGTCTCCTGGTGTTTCCGGGCATCTTCCAGCAGCATAGCCGTATTCACAACCCTGTCCTGTATGGTAGCGAGCCATTTGGAGTCCATGGTGATCCAGTTTTTTACATTTTCCGGAGCTGCGGCATGGTTGTCAAACTGCAGGCCGAGGATATGGGGCCGGCCCTGCAGCGAAATTGCTTCGACCTGGCATTCAGCTGACGTGGCCAGAATGGCAACATGACCTGGAAGGGGCTCCTGCACCGCCTGGCTGTGCCATTTGAAGAAAGGCATATTCTGGGGCAGGCCTTTGAAAACGGGATGGCTTTTTCCGGCATGGGTGAGAAAGCCCTGGATATATCCAAGGCTTGATTGAAAATTGGGGCCAACCTTTGCCCCGAGAACATCAGCAAGCAACTGGTGGCCCAGGCAAAAGCCGAGGTAGGGGATATCCCGGGCAATGGCTTTTTTGATGGTTTGTTTTTCTTCTGTCAGAAACGGATAAAGGTGCTCCTGGTCAACATTCGGGCCGCCGCCGAGAACTATCATGGCTGCATAGCCCTTGATCTCAGGAATCTTTTCTTCCCAGACGCGGATGATATCCATTTTTATGGTGTACTTTTTCGCAGCACCGAGAAGAAATTGTCCGGGCCCCTCCCATGGATTGTGCTGTATAACAATAACCTTTCTGCCCATAACCCGATTCTTTTGCGTGAATTGTTAGTGTAAGCAAATTTCTTGTATCACATGCACAAAGCATCTGTAGTTTTAACTGTTTTGAAGAGACGGAGGCCGGTCGGGGAAGAGACCGGCCTCCATCCGGGGGAGAGGAGTTGAGACCCCTTGTTGAGTTTAGACTAGAAAGAAAAGCTTGCCGAGAGACCGCCATAGACAAAGTTGTCATCATTTTTTACGCTGGCACTGGAAATATAATCTTCTGCTTCACTGCTGAGCGCGAAAGACCAGTATATCTCAGGGGTAATGGAAATGTATTCGCCGATTGGGAATGACATGGATGCTGACAGCAGGCCGTTGTGGAATTCTGCGTAGCCGTCATTGTCATCCAGGTAACCGAACGACAGCCCAAGGTCCAGGCTGTACTTTTCAGCAATCATAAATGAGTGGCCTATACCCAGGTTTGCGTACCAGGCTCCGGCAAAGCCATCGGTGTCGTAATAGATCGTGAACGAGGGCGCAAGCAGCACATCATAACTCAGGGTAGCATAGAATTCCTGGGTATCACTGCCGACAACTGAATAGTATATCCAGCCCACGCCATAGCCCAGTTTTTCGTAGGCGCCGTCATAGGAAAGGGTGAAGTCGGTTTCATTCCACAGGTTTGAGTCAAAACCAGCATCCTCGTCAGAGTAAGAAGTATCCAGGTTGGCCCAGAGATTGGCGCTGAATCCCTTGTAGGATGCGGTCAGTGAAGGCTGGATGACAATGGAGTCATCACTTAATCCAAAACCGCGCCAGACATACATTGAGTAAACACCCACCGAGGCATCTGCTGAAGGTGCCTCCTCTTCTGCCTTTGCAGCCGGGAGCCCGGCTGCAAAGAGAAGTGCTGCTGCAGTAATTCCAATAATAAGTTTTTTTGTTCCGCTATAGTTCATTGTAGGTTTCTCCTTTTGCTATAGATTTCTCTTATCTCCTTTTATGCGCAATATGCACCCTTCTCTAAATACTTATTTATACAGGTTTTTCAGAAAGCTTATGTTCATAGGCTGCAGCAGGTACATGTGCTCCTGCAGGAACTCCAGGTACAGCTCCTACTGGAATGTAGGAAACTGTCTGGAAATCGTTATAGGCATGGCCGCCGTGCTCAACTATGTCTACGCCAATGAGCTCTTCTTCCTCGGAAACCCGCAGACCAACTGTGGCATCAATAAGCTTGAAGAGAATGAAGGCGGCACCAAAGGCCCAGATAAAGGCTGAACCGATACCAAGCAACTGGACGCTGATGATCTTGGTCGTGAAGCCTCCGATGTTAAAGAGGCCGGCAGCCAGGGTCCCCCAGGCGCCGCAGACACCATGTACAGAGATGGCGCCGACCGGGTCGTCAATTTTAATTCTGTCAAAGAACAGGACGGAAAAGACAACCAGGATACCGGCGACCAGGCCGATAATTACCGAGCTTGACGGGCTGACATTGGCACAGCCGGCAGTGATGCCCACAAGGCCAGCCAGGGCGCCGTTTAAGCTCATGCCGATCTCAGGCTTTTTGAAGATGGCCCAGGAAACAAACATGGCGGCAACTGCACCTGCAGCTGCAGCAAGGTTGGTGTTGACAAAGATCATGGCAATATCCGTGCTGCCTGCTGTAGTAGAACCGGGATTAAAACCGAACCAGCCGAGCCAGAGAATGAAAACGCCAAGTGCTGCCAGGGGTATGTTGTGACCCGGGATGGCTTTAACCTTGCCGCTTTTAGTGTACTTGCCAAGTCTTGGTCCCAAAACAATGGCACCGGCCAGGGCGGCCCAGCCGCCCACGGAATGCACAACGGTTGAGCCGGCAAAGTCGATAAAGCCCAGGCCCTCAAGCCAGCCGTTGCCGTTTAACAG